>Ga0268278_1000892_pt1 | contig 18878 bp, 15 predicted proteins | sample saktaG_3_FD_190135 | JGI IMG/M metagenome (GOLD analysis project Ga0268278, IMG submission 190135) | Saline water microbial communities from Sakinaw Lake, British Columbia, Canada - sak_2010_1_5_55m | ecosystem: Environmental > Aquatic > Non-marine Saline and Alkaline > Saline ...
TTCGAATAGTGATTGTGATACCACATAAGGTGATGAACCTGAAGAAGAAGATGTGTAATCCATTTCTAAAGTAATTCCAACGGTAAAGTTCAGTGCTGCAATTTCATCTTGACTTGGAATGTTGTTAATATAGTTGAAACGAAGATTATAAAGATAATTATTTAAGTTTTCAAAATCAGGAAAATCAAATATAGCATGATCAAGATCAATATTAATGTGTCTTGTATCAGTTATATATCCATCATTATAATAATTAAATGAGATATTACCAATATATTGATGATAATTAATAATTTGTGCAAGTGCAGTTCCAATACAACCTACCACACATCGGTCGTAGGTTACAGGATCCAAAGGACAAAAGTTATTATAGGGTTCTGTTTGATACCATGCAGTTTCTACCCATCCACCTGTTGTTGTACTCCCTTCCGGGGGCCATTGTTGAAAATCTCTCTCAAGGTAAGATAAATCCTCACCTAGATATATATCCCAAAGAACATTATTGGATTCTATAAATGGTAAGGTTGTATCTGCTATCGCTTGTAATCGTAATTCCATATCATTCTTTAGCATATTATACAGAATATTGTTTTCATCATCGTCATAAGGAAAATTGCCATTGAAAGAATATGCAATAATCGGTGTAATATCAGTGTCAGTTGAAAGGGCTATAAAACCAAAAGGTGCGAAATTTGCGATATAAGATAATGCTTTTCCTTCTGTATTTTCAAAAACGAACATATCATTAATGGAATATTCTTCTGACTTTTCTTTAACCAACAAATGAAAATTTGCAGCATCTTCAGCATCGTTTATTGTTACAGGTTCAGCTAGTAATAATGTATGGGATAATATTAAAATAACTACCCCTATAACCAAATAAGTATTCTTTTTCATTTTAATTAACCTCTTTAATTTTTTCTCCAATCTCTTGTCCTCCCTACATCGTGGAGTCAAAGAAGGAGTTATTCCCACAAGTACATTCTCTGTTCCCAAAACTGTTCCTCGTTTATTAAATTCCATTTCAATATAAAGAACTCCTCTAATTTGGGAAGTACGCTAGAGGAGTGAAACTATGTGAATTTGTTCTTAACACTTACGTCCATTATTTTCCCTTTTCAGATTTCATAATAAAATTGAAATTTTCAATTTAATTGAAAGATGAATTCTTAAATATTTTTGTCAAATTTAATTTTTCGCTGTGGTATCCCTTATAGAGAAATAAACATGCAAAATTTACACTACTTCCAAACTCCTCAAATGTATTTTCTTATGAAGGTGATAGCTGAGATAGGTACGGAAGATCGTATTGATCGTATTGATGTCCTGTTCGGCAATTTCAAAGGATTCCAAATTATGCAAATTCTTGAGCGTCAGCAGCAGTTTCCTTGTTGACTCATTTATCTGAAAATGTTCGGTCGCAGCATGCTTTTTTGCACAATTACTGCATATAAATCCATTATGAACAAAAGAAATCCCGTAAAAGAGTTCACTATTTTGAATACCACACACCTGGCATGTGTTGAACTTGAAAGAGAATCCGAGAAAGCCGGCAACACGGAGCAGGAACCGCCAGAAAACAAGGATATGGTTGCATTTTAGACTTGGAAGAAAATCATAGAATTGTGTGAGAAGGACATAAAACTTTTCATAATCATCTTCCTCGAACATGAGCTGAAGGTAGAGTTCTGCGGCAGCATGTGCGAGTGCCATCATATCTAAATCTGAAGTAAGCTCGTTATGATCATCAATGAGCGAAATTTCTTTGAGCAAAGATAGTGTAGTATCTTTTTTATACAGCACAATCTCATAATTTCCAAGGAGCTGGATCAGTCCGTAATATTTATTCTTGGGGTTACGCGTTCCTTTCGCAATAACGCCGATATGCCCGAATTCCCTCGAAAAAAACTGTATGATCTGGCTGGTATTGCTGTATTCGGTAACCTTCAGAACAAAAGCATTGCACTTCTCGATCCGCTGGCTCATCTCACATTATTCGACGGTTACGCTCTTTGCCAGATTCCTCGGCTGGTCAACATCGAGTCCTCTTTGCACCGCTACATGATACGCAAAAAGCTGGAGCGGAATTACGGTCAGAAGCGGCGTGAGCGCAGGAAGTGTTCGCGGAATAAAAATTATATCATCAGCGAGATCTTCAAGACCATTGCTTGGTTCGTTTGCAACGACGATGATTTTACCTTTTCTGGTTTTTACCTCTTCGATGTTATTCAATATCTTGGTGTATACGAAATCATCAGGTGCAACAACGATAACCGGCATATTTTCATCGATCAAGGCAATGGGACCGTGCTTCATTTCTGCAGCAGGGTATCCTTCTGCGTGGATATAGGAGATCTCTTTCAGTTTTAATGCACCTTCGAGTGCAACGGGAAAGTTGATTCCCCTGCCGAGATAGAGTGCATTAGTCGCATTTTTGTACTTTTCTGCAATTGCCCGAATTCCACTATCCATACTGAGGATTTCACTTACTTTTGCTGGAATTGATTTTAATTCTTTAATATATTCTGCGCCATCACGGGGTGATACGGAGCGCATTCTCCCGAGTAAAAGCGCAAGCAGGAAAAGCACGGTGATCTGAGATGTAAAAGCTTTTGTGGACGCCACACCGATCTCGGCACCTGCATGTATGTATGAGCCAAAATCAGTTTCACGGGCAATACTGCTGCCCACGACATTTGTGATACCCATAACTTTTGTGCCGCGTGCCCTGGCTTCTCTCAGCGCCGCAAGGGTATCAGCGGTTTCACCGGACTGGCTGATAACGACCACAAGAGTTTCCGGATTTAATAGCGGGTCACGGTAGCGGAACTCGGAAGCATACTCGACACGAACTGGTATTTTGGCGATGTCCTCTATAAGATACTGGCCGACCATTCCCGCATGCCATGATGTTCCGCAGGCAACGATACAAATTTTCTTAATGCTATTCAATTCCTCTACTGATAGAGAAATTCCCCCGAGCCGCGAAGTGTTATATACATCCATTATCCTGCCACGGAATGCATTTGCGATTGTGGTGGGTTGTTCAAATATTTCCTTCATCATGAAGAAATCATACTCGCCCTTATCAATCATGGAAATATCCCAGTTGATCTTGCTTATTTCTCTCTGAACTTCGTCATCTGTGATCGTTTTAATGGTAAAATCATTCGCGGAAATCTCAGCGGTTTCATCATCCTGCAGGTAGATGACATTTTTAGTATGAACTACCAGCGCAGCAGCGTCGGAAGCAATAAAATTTTGACCATCTCCCACTCCGATAATGAGCGGACTTCCTCTTCGGGCAGCATAGAGTTTATCGGGAACATCCAGATTAATGGCAGCGATGCCAAGCGTTCCTTCGACCTGTTTGAGCATCATACGCACTGCATTATGCATGTCGTTACATTTAAGATAGAATTGCTCGATGAGATGTGCGATGACTTCTGTGTCTGTATCACTCACGAAGATATGCCCCTCTTGCTCCAATTTTGTCCGAAGTAATTTATAATTCTCAATGATGCCGTTATGCACAACTGCGATCTTACCAGTGCAATCTATATGGGGGTGAGCATTAAGAGTCGTCGGTTCACCATGCGTTGCCCAACGGGTGTGGGCAATTCCCAGATGGGTTTCGAAATTCACTCCTTTTGGAAATGACTGCTCCAGTTCTACGATCTTGCCTTCTTTCTTATGAATGACAAGCTCACCATCAGTATTTATAATTGCAATTCCCGATGAATCATATCCCCGGTATTCCAAGCGTTTAATACCTTCAATAATGATAGGCAACGCTTGTTTATTTCCGATATAGCCAACTATTCCACACATGGCTACTCCTTTCTAAAAATTTGCGATGCAACCTGCACTCCGTTTTTCTCATTAACTGTTTGAAGAACAAGAAATCCAGTCACAAAAAAAAGTGCAATACTTAAAATAGCCCATCGCTGACTATGTAAGACCAGCACGAGCAATCCATATAATAAAGGACCAATGATGGCCGCAGCTTTGCCGCTCACTGCATAAAAACCAAAGAATTCAGCTTGCTTATCATCAGGGGTGAGAAGTGACAAGAATGACCTGCTTGCAGACTGGCAAGACCCGATCGCAATGCCTGCCAACAGCCCGACTCCATAAAATTGCGTTACATTGGTACAGAAAAATGCCCAAATAACCACAGCGATCCAGATAAGCAATGTGATTGAAATTGTTTTTTTGGCTCCGATCTTGTCAACAATAAAACCAAAAATGATCGCTCCGATAAAGGATGTAATATTTGCCAGCACAAAATAGATAATAAGCTGAGCACCAGACATATTAAAGCGCTGTGCTCCGTATATCGCTGCAAATACTATTACTGTTTTGATGCCGTCATTATAAATAAAAAATGATAATAAAAACCTGAAAAGTTCTTTCAGATCCTTAATATGATGAAAAGTCTTTTTGATGCTCTCGTACCCAATTTTGATATAATTCACTTTTTTATTATGCTGTGTCGGTCTTGATTCTTTTAAGAAAACAAAGATTGGAATGGCAAAAACTCCGAAGAAGACAGCAATCAGAGGAAAAACAAGAGGTACATTCGTTTCTATGAACAGATAGGAAAGGATAAGCGCACTGAGTCCACCAATGTAACCGATCCCCCATCCAAGACCGGACACTTTGCCAAGATTTTTCTTAGTCGTTATCTCCGGAAGGAAGGCATTATAAAAGACATTCCCACCTTCAAATCCAATATTGGCGATCATGAATATGAGCATACCCCACAACACAGCACCGGCACGGACAAAATATAATAATGCAGTAAAAAGCACTGAAATGTAACAAAACACAAAAAGGAATTTCTTTTTGGAGCGCGTGTAATCTGCTATGGCTCCGAGGATTGGTGATAGAAGTGCAACTATGAGCATTGATAGACTGATAGAAAGTCCCCAGAGTGAGTCCCCGACTCCTTCTTTCCCGACAACAACGGTTTTAAAATAAACGCTGTACACAACCGTTACAATAACAGTGGTGAACGAAGAATTGGCGAAATCATAGCTGATCCAGCCGAGTATGTTCTTTTTCATCTTATAAATATAAAAAAAGCCCTATGAAAAGGGCTTAAAAAAGTTGATATTTATATATCCTGCTGGAGCTGTTCAATATATTCTAACTGCTGTTTTGATTTGTAGAAGTCTGATGAATTCTTGAACTTTTTCACGATCAGGGAATAATATTCCTTTGCTTGGTCATACTCATCGTTAGAAAAATAATACTCTGCTATTTTAAACGAGATTGAAGATACCTTATATGAATTAGGAAATTTCTTGATCAGGCGCTTCAGGCTCTCATAATATGCATCATCACCTTCAGACAACCTTGTACATTCTGCGAGCCCGAGCCATGCAGTTTCTTTAAATATTGATTCATGCAGTCTGGACTTCGCTTTATTGAAATACATTTCTGCTGATTCAACATTGGGCTCATCCTTCTCGACATTGATCTTCCCGAGATAGAGATATGATAATCCGCTATACTTTGAGGATCCGTACTCATCGAGCACTGCTGAGAAAGCAGTTTCAGCTTCATTCATCTTGTTATCTTCATAGAGTGCGAGGGCAGTGTCGAACTGCCTTAATGCCATAATGTTCACTTTCCCGGAACGGGACGTCAATGCGACGAGCACAATTATGATTACTATGAGCGCTGCTGCACCAAAAGCAACCTTTTTCCAGTGATTTTGAACAAATTCAGAGAAAAGCAGTGCAGTTGTCACAAACTTATCTTCTTTTATATCATGGTGTTTATGCCGTTTGATTTTCTTTGCCATATTAACTTTCCTTCATGATTTTCAATAGGACACTTATTCTAATACGGATATTATTTGTCAAAGGATACATATGCAATTTTTCCCGATCATGTCCGCGGCTTTTTCTTCCAGGAAAAAAGCTGAAGCTTTCCCCCAATTCCTACTATCATAATATAAAGTGGTTGTAAAATAGCCCACAATGGAAAAAGAAAGAGCGATTTCTTAGGGAGATCAAAACGTGTAATACCTCTCCGCAAAACAGCATATTCTCCTATAATCTTCAATAGCCATGCGCCGGCAGCATAAAGAGAGACGAAAAAAAACCCGGCGATAATAATCACATTGAGGAGAAATACATCTGCAAGATAGAGATAAAATCCAATATTAAGCGATATTTGAACCCTCTCATTCGACGCCCATCGCGTGCGTTGGTTTAAGAAATTCCCCAGTCGCGTTTCTGATTTTGTAAACGCCTGTGTTTCTTTACCAAAAGCGAATCGGATTTCGTAACCTGCATTCTTGATGAGCTGCATCAAAAGAACATCATCCCCGGAAATATATTTTTTTATGCTTTCGTAACCCTGCACTTTGTCGAAAGCTTCTCTTGAATAACCCAAATTCTGACCACTGCAGGAGTATGCTCTTCCTGTGCCAAGTGCTCCTGCCGCAGCAAAAAAGAGTCCGATCGTATCAATATATTCGTACTTCTGTAACAGGGTTGCTTGTTTCCAATTCTGGATAAACGGGGTTGACAAACCAGCGACCATTCCCACTCCTCTGCCAAAATAGCGCACCATGCCCGAAATCCACTGATACGTTACCACACAATCCGCATCAGTTGTGAGGATGATCTCTCCCCTGCTTTTTTGCACTGCCTGAGCAAGCGCATTCTTTTTACGGGAAATTACCTCCCCATGAAAAGTAATGCGAAGCAAGAACAGGTTATCGCTTTTTTTTTGAAAATCCTGAACCATCCGGGCAGTAGCATCGTCAGAGCCATCGTCTGCAATTATAACCTCATAGTTATTTTCCGGGTAATCCTGATTGATGAGTGATGTGAGGAGTTGTGAAATCGTGTTCTCTTCATTTCGTGCTGCCACGACAACTGATACAAAGGGTTGAGCATTCGTCGCTGCTGTGTACTTTCGCCCCATTCCTCTGTAGAATATGCCAAGATACACGAGATAATAGAGAAGAAGAACACCTAAAATTATTATAAAAGCGATCATTCAGTTCGGTTAGATTTAATACTTTTCCTGTACCGCATTGTGGCGGTAATATTCATTCATATCTATATAGAGTGTATCTAAGCTAAGATCCTGATATCCAATGGGTTCAAAGTTATAACCCAAACTGTCCGATAGTATCGTCGGTTCTGTTCCCCTGATAAAAATTTCATCGGTAACTTCTTTTTCAAATGGCTGGGCGAGCAGACCGGTCTTTTCGGAAATCGTCACATGAATAATATTATCCGGTTCGTGAAACTGGAAAAGCTTTTTGTTCACGATCGCTTCTCCGGTGGAGTCCTTCGGAGAGCTGTTATATACTGCTCTTTTCATAATATAGGGCCAGGGCGGCACTGCGACGTATGCACCTGCCTGTCCTTTCCCGAGTGTGATATTGTCGTCAAATCCAACCCATATGCCGAGGACAAGCTGTGTTGTATAAGCAATACACCATGCATCCTGATAATTATCGGTCGTGCCGGTTTTCCCCGCAGCAGGAAGGTAAAATCCACGCCACCGTATCCCGCCGGCTGTTCCTCCATCCACAACTGACTGCATCAAGTTTGTCATAAGATAGGCAATATCCTCTCCAATGACCTGGGATGAGTGGGGGAGATGTTCCTCGAGCATTTTTCCTGTTTCATCATCAATTCTTTTGATGTAGATGGGATCAACCCGTTTACCTCCATTCGCAAAAGGGCAATACGCAGAAATAAGCTCCGCCGGGTATACTTCCGCAGAGCCAAGTGAAAGTGCGGGGAATGGATATAATGGGCTGTCAATACCAAGGCGTTCCGCATATTTTATCACCTCATAAGGAGTCAAATCCATAAATATTTGGATCACGGGAATATTTCTTGAATGCTTGAGTGCAATCCGCAGTCTGGTCAAACCGTAGAATTTATCGGAATAGTTCGGCGGCGTCCATTGTGTCGTATCATTCTCCAGAAATACAAGCGGAAGGTCGTTAATCATCGTGGCGGCAGTGTAGCCGTTTGCGACAGCAGCAGTATATATAAAGGGCTTGAAAGCTGATCCGGGTTGCCGCCGCGCCTGCAGTACCCTGTTGAACTTGCTATGATTGAAATTTCTTCCACCTATCATTGCGCGGACATATCCTGTATTAGGTTCTATCGCATACACGCCACCTTGCACATATTTCGTATCAATATCAAAAGTATCTGCGGGAAATTCTTCATATTTCACATCGTAATTCAGCTTGTTTTCAAACTCAACCAAGTGATTGTTAAGCACAGAATCAGCATAATTGGTCAGATCAAGATCGAGAGTAGTATATACCTGCAAACCGCCATTGTAAAGTATTGACGTGCCGTATTTCTGCTCGATATATTTGCGGACGTATTCATAAAAATAATCTGCCGGTTGCTTGGCTTTTTTTCTGGTCTTTATTTCAACAGTATCATAATATGCTTGATAGTACGCAGTTTCATCTATGTAACCCAGCTCATACATTTGTGCAAGGACAAATTTGCTTCTCCGAACCACTTCATCATAATGAAGCCGCGGATTGAGATAAGTGGGCGCTTGCGGTATTCGTGCCAGAAGTGCACATTCTGCGAGGGTAAGATCTTTTGATGATTTCCCAAAATAGTTCTGTGCTGCAGATTCCACTCCGTAGTTACCACCGCCAAGATAGGTTTTATTCAAATACATTTCCAGTATCTGGTCCTTCGAAAAGGTTCGCTCGATCTTAAAACTGAGAAGCGCTTCTTTGACCTTCCTATCCATGGATTGCTCAAGCGTCAGGAACATATCACGGGCAAGCTGCTGGGTAATAGTACTTGCTCCCTGCCGAATACTGCCAGTCGAAAAATTTGCAAGAAATGCACGCAGGATCGAGGCGAAATCGACGCCCATGTGATCATAGAAATTTTCATCTTCTATCGCAATAAATGCATTGATAAGTGTGTCGGAAATTTCGGAGAGGGGTACACTTCTGCGGTGCTCGCTTGCAAAAATTTTCACAAGATTGCCATCTTTATCAAACACCTTCGTGCCATTCATTAGTTCGTATTCTTCGAGTTGTGAGATAGGAGGAAGCTCGAGACTATAATGATAGATCAGACCGGCTATAAGTCCTGTAAAAAACAGGCATACGCAGGTTACGATAAACAATATTTTCCAAAAATTTACTTTTTTCATACGTTACATTTTTTCGCAGGATTCCATTGAACTGTCAAAACTTAATTAAATAATATGTGCATACTTTGATAGTGTAAATCTAAATAAGGAAGAAATGTATTTCAATAATTTGGTAGTATGACAGATGAAAAATCAAATATTTTATCTTGCAATTGTTTTTTTCAAACGAATGACGAATACTGCACCTTTTGGTGTATTATTCTGAATGAACACTTCTCCACCATAATCATTAACTGCCTTTTTTACAATATATAAACCAATACCCGTGTGTCCATTTTCACCATATTGGAAACCTTTTTCGAATACCTTATACTTAATTTCATCAGCGATGCCAATACCGTCATCGGCAAATCTGATCTCACAAAAATCTTCATTATATGTAATATCAATGTCGAGTTTTGTGCTCTTTGCGTGCATTTTCGCATTATTTATAATATTCTCAAATACGGAATATATTGCATTATCAGCATATGCTTTACCAGTACCTGTAACGTTGCATATTATACCCGGATAATCTTTGATTATTTCTTGAATCACATTATCAATTTGAAACTCATTTAAATCAGAATGAGAATCCAGGAATTGCTCCTGTTCTCGTTGCTGTTTTATTGTATTGAGACTTTTTTCCACTCGTTTATCAATCTCGTCGAGCATAGTTTTATCCTGCTCTTCATGGTAAATATCAAGAGCGCTTTTTATCACGATAAGATCATTGGCAATATCGTGACGTAAGATCGAATTTGCTGTTTTCAGACGCTCCCGATTTATCTTTAGTTCTTCTTCTGCTTGCTTGCGTTCGGTGATGTCGCTAACGACATGAATGGCTCCTGCATATTTGCCATTTGTGTCCAAGACGGGATCGACCGTAATCTCAAACCAACTTTTATAGATTTGCAGTTCCATGGTCTCACGTTTCAGGCTTTCTTTTGCCCGGATGACAGGACATTCGGGGATTGGCTGATGAGTTCCATGAACAATCTCCCAGCAGTGTTTGCCGATAATCTCATCATTCGGGCGCTGGAACATCTGCTCCGCCATCTTATTGGAGCGCAATACACGCTGGTCTTGGCTGAGAACCCATATTATATCGTTCGTGGTGTCGAAGGTGGTTTGCCATTCTTTTGCAGCCCCGGACACCTCTTCCACTGCCTGTTTACGATTTATAGCAAGAGCAATTTCTTCGGAAATAAAGTTTAGAATTTCAATATCCTTTTCTGTATAAAGGTTTGGATCATCATAGCTTTGAACTGCTATAACACCGATTACTTTGTTTTCAATTTTAAGGGGAATCCCCAGCCAGATTTCAGAAGGAGAACCAACTGTTTCAATTAACCCTTTTTTAATTAATTTTTTTACTACATCCTTCGTAGCAAACAGGGATTTGCCGGTTTTAATGACATATTTTGTAATAGTTTTGCCTGCAGGAAATATTTCAAAATCATCTTTTTCATCGACATCAAAAGGGAGAGAGATCATATCAGTTTTTTCATCATATAAAGCAATATAGAAATTTGTGGTATCAATTACATCTCCCAGAAATTCTCTGATCTTGCTGTAAAGCTCATTTATATTATCAGTTGTATTCAGAGCATTGGAAATGTCGAATAATGTTTTTTGAATTTTCTCCGCCTGTTTGCGCTCGGTGATGTCACGAATTGCTATTACTCTTCCTGTCTGTCCTTTGAATTCTATTGATTTTCCACAAACTTCAGCAAAAAATTTTGAACCGTTTTTTCTGATTGCTACTATTTCAAAAGGTTCTTTAAATTTATCTCTAAAATTCTTTAAAGCCAGCTCCCTTGATTCTAATGCGATAAACGCTAACAAAGGTTTGCCTACTATTTCATTTTGGTCATAATCAAAAAGTTCACATGCTTTTTTATTTGCTACTAATATCTTACCATCATGAACTATTCCTATTCCTTCCATCGATGCATCTGACAGACTACGAAATTGTAACTCATTCTCAGCCAGTACCTTCTCCGCCTGCTTGCGTTTTGTGATATCTTCAGTGAGTATCACCACCTTTTCTACTTTTCCTTGTTCATTTTTAATTGAGTAAAAATACTGTGAGATCCACTCAGCTTTATTCTTTTTTGATCGTGAAAGTTTGATATCTTGAATAAAATACTGCCCGCCTTCTGAATATACTTTCCTAATTTCATCAAGATGATCATGAAGGTATGAATCTTTTTCATCAAAAACAAGTTTCTTTCTTTTTTGATGATCTGCTGAAATATCTTTTTCAGAAGATCCCCAAAGGGTCTTCCATGCTTTATTTGATAAAAGAAGTGTGCCATTTTTATCTCTCACAGAAATACCAATTGGTGAATTCTCGATCACAGTCCTGTTCAATTGTTCGCTTTCAGCTAAGGTTTTCTCTGCCTGTTTGCGTTCAGTGATATCTTGAACGATAGCAATAATTACGGGTTCATTTCTTAATGAAATCGCAGTTAGATGGACTTCAGCTGGATGCTGTGATCCATCTTTCTTATAATGAGTAGAGAATACTCGTTCATGTCCGCCGTATTGAAGTTTCTCCCAGATATTTTTTCTATCGTCTCGCGTGATGCTTTTATGATCTATATCAGATACCCTCATTTTAAGGAGTTCCTTTGGGGAATATCCCGTATAATCAGTAGAAGTTTTGTTCACAAGAATAAATTCTCCATCAAGATTATGTGCAAAAACAGCAAAAGGAATATTTTCGATTACGAGTGTTAATGCTTCTTCACTCTCCTTTAATTCTTTTGTTCTTTTATGTACGGCATCATCTAATTGTTCTTTTTCTGCGCGAAGTTTATCTTCAGCTTTTTTAATTCTCAACATCGCATTGATCTGAGCAGTAAGTTCTCCAGCATCAATCGGTTTGGCTAAAAATACATCGGCTCCGGCTTCCAGGCATTGTATGCGGCTTTCAGCATCGGTTGTCGATCCGGTATGTATGATTATGGGAATATGCTTTGTCGCTTCATCCCCCTTCAGCCGCTTGCATACTTCGATGCCATCCATTTCGGGCATAAAAACATCTGAAATGATTACATCGGGTTGTTCATCTCTCGCTACTTTCAGCCCTTCTTTCCCCGACTCTGTTGTTATTACCACACATTCTGGGATTAATATTTCAAGTGAATCTTTGGCTGCTTCCAAATTTTCTTTTGTGTCATCGATTATCAAAATTTTATTCATGGCTCACCCTTAAGATTCTCTCAACTATAAATATACCTATTAATCTTCTTTTCGTTACTTTAGATTTCTATATAATAATTATCTGTCAAATTAAATTTCCAATTTCGTAGGATTTTTGATTTACGCGAGGTTAAGTCGTATGTTTTTGTAGAGAATTATCACGAGGATGCCTGTGATCAAGCCGCTTATCAATCCGATAAGCAGGATTATCGGGAGGAGGGCAAATATTCTTGAAGTATGAATAAAAAGAAAATAACCAAGCACCAGCTGTGTGAGCAAATGTGAGAGCGCGCCTGTAATACTCACCCCAATAAAACTCAATGAAATCTTGCTCTTATAAAAAGCAAACATAACAAGCAGAGAAACAACGCTACTTACCAGCGAGAAAAGAACAAGCGGTGTGAACAGCAATCCTGAAAATAGATTGCCTATGATGATTTTAGTCAGTGTGACCACCAGAGCGGATAAGAAATCGATCTGAACAAGAATGAGCAGAATGAACACATTCGCCAGCCCGATCCTCATAAAGGGCAAAGGTTTGGGAATGATGCTCTCAACAAGGAAAAGCAGCACAGCCATTATCGAGTATGCGGAGAGGATGAGGATCTTTTCGTTCGAGGTCTTCATAAGCTATTGGGTAATATAATCGAAGTCGGATTTTTTTTTGAGGTAAATTATCGTCTTATTCGGCAGGCACACGATCACATCATTTGCATACCGCAGCCAGCCATGTTTTACACATATCTTTTGCGGGCAGTCGGATTCCTTCACCCTGATCCTGCCATCCTTTATTTCGATCACCATCCCATTATCTAACGTGAATATCCTGTCTTTATTCAATGAAATATTCTCGGTTTGTCCATTATACTCTATCACTGCGTAGTCGGTTCTTATGCCTTTTTTATACACAAATAAAAACGAAACAATAATTGCAAGTATGACAAAGACGATCAGTATTCCATCCGCAAGTGTGAAATGTGAGAGTAGTTCGCGCTTATTCAAACAGATGAACTCCGTGAATTTTCTGCCCGCAAATTTCGCAGCAGTTATCTTTGTTAATATTCGTGACAGAAGTATAATAACCTGCACGCTTGATCAGTAGCTCATCGCAACCCGGACAGTGCGTGTCATGAGTATTTTGCAGATTGATATTTCCGACATACACGTAGGACAGCTTCTTTTTCCCGATCTCATACGCCATTTCCAGAGTGGAGGGATTTGTAGGCGATTTCTTCATTTTATAAACCGGAAAATATCGTGAGAAATGCAGAGGAATTTCTTTATCGACACCGGCAATGAACGCAACGAGTTCTTCAATTTCCTGTTGTGAATCATTCAAATCTGTAATGATCAGATTAGTAATTTCAAGATGTGTTTGCTGCGCGGCAATTCTGATCGTGTTTTTCACCGGCTCAAGCCGTCCGGAGCAATAGGTTTTATAAAATTCATTTGTAAATGCTTTAAGATCGATATTCATCGCATCGATATAAGGAAGTAATTGCTTAAGTGGTTCTGGATTTATGAAACCGTTTGTGACAAAAACAACTTTCAGGTCATGAGCTCGCAATACTTTTGCGGTATCGAGAATAAATTCATACCAGATGAGCGGTTCTGTATACGTGTAGGCAACGCCGATCGAATTATATTTTTTGCACAACGCAATCAGGTCTTCTGCTATCAAAGAACTTGTTGGTGCTTTTTGCTGTGAAATGGTATAGTTTTGGCAAAAATCGCAGGTGAGATTACAGCCGTTTGGACCGATCGAGAGGATTTCCTTCCCAGGATAGAAATGATACAGGGGCTTTTTCTCAATAGGATCCATGGAGATTGAGATCGTTTCACCATAATTTTCTGCATAGAGAACGCCCTTTACATTCTTCCTGCCAAGACACATGCCCCGTTTCCACTCTTCTATCTCACACATCTGTGGACAGAGCTGGCACTGCACCACATTATTCTCTAACTTTTTATAAAACCGTGCTTCTTTCATGCTCACCTCGCGAACACTTTTATAAGAACTTCTCGATCATGCGCAAGGTTTTCTCAAGGGCACCGCTGTTCTGCTCCATTACCTGCTTTGCTCGTATACCCATTTCAGTTCTTTTGTGAGGATTTTGATACAGATCAATTACGGCTTCAGGCACATTTTCTTTTTCAACTATGCGAATAGCTCGCGCAGAATTCAGCATACTCACAGATTCTTTGCAGCTCGAATAATAGGGACCCATGATGATCGGTTTGCAAAAATACGCGGGTTCAAGCGGATTATGACCCGTAAAATCATAAAAGCTGCCCCCGACCAAGGCAACATCCGAAACGGCATACGCTTGTGTGAGTTCGCCCATTGTATCGATAAGAATAAGGTGAGTTGGTGACGAGAGAGCAGATAATTTTTGAAATTGGACATGATCCTGTGTGAGTAATTTTTCGATTTCTTCAAGACGCTGTAGGTGCCGTGGTGCAAGAATGATCTGGAAATCAATATTTTTCTCTTTCAGAAAATGATACAATTCTACAACTAGGAGCTCCTCCCCGGGGCGTGAGCTGCCAAAGGTGATAATGAAGGACGAGGACAGATGCCACTCTTTCTTTATCACATCAACATTATATTCTGGAAGATGAAGTGCATATTTTAAATTTCCAGTAACTTCTGCAGGATTTTCAGTAAGTTCAGCAAATCTTAGCTTGTCATCTTCAGTTTGTACGCCGATCTCGTTGATGTGCTTCAAGGAATTTTTAAAAATACATCCAAATCTCTTGTAGCTCTTTACTGTTTTATGAGAGATCCTGCCGTTAACGATGAGTATTTTCGCTGCAATTTTGTGGACATAATGAATGAGGACAGGCCAAATCTCAGTCTCTGCTATGACAAGAATATCGGGTGATATTTTCCTGATTGCCTTCTTTACCGCAAATGGAATATCCATAGGAAGCAAGATCGGGACTATATTTTCAGGGTACTTCCCTGCGAGCGATTTTGCTCTCTCATTCCCTGTGGCAGTCATAGTAGAGATCACTATGAAGTACTTTTCTCCATACGATTCTATGAATTTTTCGATCAGAGGTGTGAGTGCATTAATTTCCCCGACTGAAGCAGAGTGGAACCAGATCGTTTTCTTGTTGTGATGAGGAATGTGTATAAATCCTAATCGCTGCTTCCATTCAATTGGATTTTTAATAAATTTAATAAGAAAAAACGGAATGAGCAAAAAGGAGAGAAAAGAAATTAACGCAAGGTAGGCATGCATATCATTCAGGAAATGAGCGTTTTCATCTCTTGAACTGCTCGTCCCAGCCCCACAAATACTGCCCGGGAAATGATAGAGTGCCCGATATTATATTCTTCAATATCCTTAATACCAGCGAGATAGCGAGCATTAAAATAGGTAATTCCGTGACCGGCAGCAACATAAAGCCCCTGTTTTTTCCCGACATGCACCGCTTCTTTGATGCGCTCGACCTCTTTATCGATATCCTCTTCTGTTTTGGCATTGGCAAAATAACCTGTATGGAGCTCAACTGCATCCGCACCGAGTTTGTGCGCCATCTTTACCACTTCGTTATCAGGATCGATAAAAACACTGACCGAGATTTCTGCTTTTTTGAGTTCCTGAATTTTCTCCTCGAGACCTTTCAGTTCGAGGTTCAACCCGCCTTCTGTGGTGACTTCTTCGCGCTTTTCCGGCACAAGAGTAACTGTGTCCGGATGCACAGCTTTGGCGATGGCGACCATCTCTTCGGTCGGTGCCATTTCAAGATTCAACTTGGTCTGCACAGTTTCCCTGAGGATCCGCAGATCCCTGTCCTGCATGTGCCGTCTGTCTTCACGCAGATGAATGGTTATCTGGTCAGCGCCGTATTTTTCTGCAATGAACGCTGCTTCAACCGGATCGGGCTCAAAGGTTTTTCGCGCCTGCCGTATTGTTGCGATATGATCGATATTTACACCTAATTTTGCCATAAAATCTCCTCTTTATTTTTACCACGAAATACACGAAAAAACACGAAAAAAAAGTGTGGTAAATAATAATCTTTATATAATCTTTTCATTAACCGCCTCGTATTTTCTATTTTTTATATATAATAAAGTTAAAACAGAATGAGATATACATGATACTTCTTGTCTATTAAAATTACGAGTCTTATTTAATGAAAATTTCAGATTATAATTTCGTGACATTTCGTGCTTTTCGTGGTTCATTTTATTATACAATGTTTTCTCTTGGTTTGAAGCCCTTGCCAAGGACTTGATGAACTTCCTGGATGATCACAAAGGCATCGGGATCTGTTGCCTTTACTATTTCACTGAGCTTCGCCACTTCTCTTCTGGATACAATGCACAGGATCACATCCCGATTTTTGTGGGAATAGGCGCCTTCGCTTTTTAGGAAGGTGACGCCCCTGTTCATTTTTTCAAATATTATATCCTTTATTTCTTCGGACTTATCGGATATGATGAGTGACGCTTTTGCATAGCCAAGTCCGGTAATAATGACATCAACGATCTTGCTGGAAACATACAATGCGATAAAGCCCCAAAGCGCATATTCGACTCCTTTGAAGCAAAAGCCGGCAAGACTGATCACGATAAAATCTATCAAAATGAATGTATTTCCTGCAGTCATGATCCTTTTCTGGCTGAAAATCTGCGCGACGATATCAGAACCACCTGTCGAACCATTTGCCTTGAAAACAATGCCCAACCCGATACCGAGAAGCAGTCCGCCATAAAGACTTGCAAGGAGAGGATTTTCTGTCACAGCCGGCAGATGGAGCACATTATTAAAAAAATCTGTAAATAATGAGAACGCAATCATGCCGAAGAGCGTGCGGATGCCGAATCGTTTGCCGAGTACTTTCAACCCGATGATAAAAAGGGGGATATTGAACACCAGCATGACAAGCCCGATGGGAAAATTAAAAAGATGGTTGATGACAACGGAAAGACCGCTTACCCCACCCGCTGCAATTTTATTCGGGGACAGAAACAGCACAATGGACAAACCCATCAGAGCTGCCCCGATGAGAATGAGAAGATATTCTAATGCGATCTTTAATTTGGATTTCATACTAACAACTTGTTGCGAAAACGATGAACTATGATTTTTTTAACTGCTTTTTTCTTCGACGACGCTCCCAATATTCAGGGAAGAAACGCAACTGCCACACCCTTATAATCGCCTCTCGTACAATTTTTTTGGACATTTTTGATTTCCCGTTTATGCGTTCATAGAACACAATGGGAATCTCTTTTATACGAAGCCCCTTTTTCCATACTTTATAATTCACTTCGATCTGAAACGAGTAGCCGTCGGACATCACGTTATCAAGATCGAGCGCTTCGAGAACTTCTTTCCTGAAACATTTGAATCCCCCTGTAGGATCTTTGATGGGAAGAGATGTGATATACCGCACATATTTTGACGCTCCGATGCTTAGGAGCAAGCGGCGGAAGGGCCAATTAATGACATTCACTCCCGTAATATATCGCGACCCGATTACCAGATCGTTTTCTTTGATAGCTTCCAAAAAATCCGGAATATTGTCGGGGTTGTGAGAAAAGTCTGCATCCATTTCGAAAATATAATCATAGTTTTGTTTCAGCGCATATTTGAATCCTGCGATGTAGGCGCTTCCGAGCCCCATTTTGCCTTCGCGCTCCAGGATATGCACTTTCGGATTGGTTTTCATGATATCTTTCACAAGTACGGCAGTACCGTCCGGGGAATTGTCATCAACGATGAGTATTTCTACACGCTTATCTTCCGAGAGCACTTTTGGAATGAGCTTGGGAATATTCTCAGATTCATTATACGTCGGGATTATGATTAATGCTTTTTTCATTTTTTGATTCATATTTTATATGATTAAGATGAAATACGAATGCGCCCATTGGAATTTTGTGTCAATTAATTTGTGTTTTTGGAAGTCTGCCAAAGTGAATAATTTAACCACGAAAAGCACGAAAAACACAAAATAAATGAAATGAAGGTGAACGCTTCACTATCCACACTCTACGATTATATGAGTCGTCGTGGACCATTCCGTAACGAAGTTTTTGAATAACATCGATTTGAGATTTTTGAATCCCGAAACTCGAGTCGAGTTTGGATTTTTGCTGTTGTTTTGCAAGAAACCAGAATTACCTTAGTAAAATTAATGAGTATTTCTTAGATTCAATAATATATTTCTTAACCCGACTCGGGTATTACAAATTTGATTTTCAGGAAATGTATTTAAATAAATGTAACGCAAGATTCCAATCTTGCGTACTCAACATCCGTTTTCATTTCATTACACCGAGACAGGTCGGAATGTTGAGTTACAAAAGACTTATCCTCTTTCTCCCGTCACGCCGTCCCGATCAATCGGGATGAAGGCAGATCGTCCCCACATTTTCTATTTTACATTTTAAATTTTCCATTGCGCGACGTCAGTGGAGCTTCACCATCTTCCTCACAACCGCAGTGTCTTCAAACTCAAGAGAATAAAAATACACACCGGGCGCA
>Ga0268278_1000894_pt1 | contig 18875 bp, 21 predicted proteins | sample saktaG_3_FD_190135 | JGI IMG/M metagenome (GOLD analysis project Ga0268278, IMG submission 190135) | Saline water microbial communities from Sakinaw Lake, British Columbia, Canada - sak_2010_1_5_55m | ecosystem: Environmental > Aquatic > Non-marine Saline and Alkaline > Saline ...
ACAAAACTAAGTCCATTAAGACGATTAATTCCTGCGCCAGTTGCAGTATCAATAATTTGATTCAGTTTTTCAAAATCTTTAGTTTTAACTAAAATACTTACTGTAGCCGAATAACCAACTAAGTTCCTTTTTCCACTTTCTCTTTCGTATTCATAGCGTGGATTTATACCATATTGGGTTGTTTTGATGTCCTTTTCCTCAACTCCTAATTTCTTCAGGTCATCAATTAACTGATTATTAACCTCGTTAATATCTTCTTGAGCTTTGGCTACTGTTTTAGCTTCTTTCTCAACCCCTAAACTAATCTCTGCTGTATCTGGACTAGCATAAACATCTCCAACAGCACTAACCCTAAAAGCGCTTTCTCCCGGAGTTGTCATTGTGTGAAATGACCAAGTTAGCTTGCTGCTATACTTTAAAATCCCCAAAATAGCTAAAAAGATAATAAGAATTGCTATTAAAAATCTTCCACTTTTTTTCATAAATTTGTGAGTTAATTTTTTAATATTATTTTAAATAATAACACATAATTTAGCTGTGGTCAATAAAAAATGGTGGACCCCAGGGGTCAATCAATCCACTATAATAAAATGTTAACCCCTAGAGGTTAACATTGTGTTTCTTTGGTTAAAATATAGTTTAGATGATAAAATTGTTTCTAATAAAAACGAAAAAATCTAAAAGCGCTGATTTGGTAAGAGCGCAGAAAATCTTATTATCATTCAACATCTTTTTGACTTCTTCTACGGAGTAAAAATCACAACTAAGTATTTTTTCTTTTGAGTCGGGAATAAACTTACCAAGACAATTAGGGTCAATTAAAGCGGCAAAGGTTGAAATGCCATAATTTTTATAAAAAGCAGTATTAGCATTAGCGTGACCTATTAATTCTAACCTTTGAACAACATATTGGGTTTCTTCTCCTAATTCTCTAACAGCCGCTTTAGAGTCTTCTTCCTCGCCAATACCAAAACCACGAGGAATCTCTATGCTTCTTAAATTTCCTTGCTCCCCTGTCTTGGGGTCCGCCACAACTGCCCGAATACAGGTATTCATTCCAATCAAAATATCTTCTTGGTTATCATCTTTAAAATAATAAGGAACAATAATTGCTCCTCCTCTTTCAACAACCTGATACTGATCAAAAATAGGGGTTCCATCATCCTCACAAATAACAATCCTTTCTGCTGAACCAAAATGAGGATTATGTAAACCACCTCCCTTGAGTTCCTTCCAGCTGGGAATAAACTCAGTATTTTCCTTCATTACCTCTAATAAATTTTTAACTTTCATCTTTATTTTTTATTATTTATAACCTTCATTCTCCCCAGACCAAACAGAGAAAACTGACTAATATTATTTTAACATGTTTTTGTCATAAACACAAATTAAAAATAAGGAATAAATAAGAAAAGGCCACTACAGGTAGCGACCTTTCTGTTTATAAAAGAGAACTATACTATGCGTAAATACGCTCAATTTCGTCATCAATCCATGCTTTAATAACATTCTTTGCTGCCTCTACAAAAAGCCGAACCTGCGGCATAACTTCCTTTTCCAGTTCTTCCTCCATTTCCTGGCGGATTTCTTCTCTTTCTTCTCTTTCTTCTCTATCTTCTCTATCTTCATCATCTTCATCATCTTCTCCGATATCAATCATTGCATTCAATATTGGGAAGAGAATACTTTCCTTCAGCTTCTCGGCAGAAAACTTATCTAGAATATCCTTGTTATTCTTAGCAAGGAATTGCTCTTTGGGACATAACCGTCTCGTGATTTCATCACTATAAGATTGTGTTAAAACAATTTCTGTCGCTGGGACTCCCCTCTCGGCAGAGAGATCTAATACGGCATCTATCCATCGCCAATACTCAACATATGGATTCATGTCATTCGTCCCGGGAACCATTCTCTGTATCATCTCGAGCATACTTTTGAATAAATTCTCTGTCAACCTTTCGATTAACCTACGTTCATCTGCATCCAATTCGTATCCTTGTTCTGTCTCTACCATGTTTATAACCGCAGAAGTTAATAACAGTAAGTCGCTAGAAGAACATAAAGGTGTGTCCTGCTGATTTTCTGATAGACGATTGGCAATTAACTCAAGAACCTGATCGGTAAATCCATTTCTGATTGCAACTCGCTCGGGGCTTTCTTCTAATTGCATTTCTTGACGAACGGCTTCTCCAATCTTCTTGTTTAATGTCTTTTGTATGGACATTTGTACATCATTTTTCGCCATTAATAATGACTTGATCTCTTTTGCTGATAAATTTCTCTTTTTCACTGTGTGTCCTCCTTTAAAGAACGTTTTTGTTATTAAAAGTATTACAGATTTGCGGAATTTGTCAATATGCATGGTTGAACTGGTTGACCCCTGGGGTCAACCATAATAAAATGTTAACCTCTGGAGGTTAACATTAACAAACTGTGACAATAAAAAAGCGAAAAGCCCTGAGAATCTCTCAGGGCTTGTTTCTTTGGGTTTTGTTTTTAAAGCCTTATTTTATCCTTGTCAAAATTCCAGAAGACAAAGGTTTTGTAGAAGCAAGAATAACTGGCATTTGAGAATGAAAAACATACTCTTTTGTTCCTAAATCATTGCCATTAAAATCAACAACAGAACCGCCAGCTTCTTTAACCATTAAATAAGCCATTCCCAAAATGTCCAACTTCTGTCTATCGCAAATATAGGCATCAACTTGTCCAGAAGCCACAAGAGACATCTCGTAAGCCGAAGAGCCTGGATTACGAAGCCATCCTCTTTCTCCTTTAAAAATCCGACCAAGCAATTCTCGGTTTTCAGGGTAATACATTTCTCCAATAATAATACCCTTTTTAATGTCCACTTTAGTCACGCCAGAGGTGCGACAAGGTGTCCCATTAAGAAAACAACCAGCTCCTTTTTCAGCCAACCATAAATCCTTACTTCTCAAATCAATGCATCCAGCTACTTCAACATCTTCAAAGCAACATTTCTCATCATTTAAAGAGAAAGCTGTAATGCTACAAGAAAATGGCAACCCAAGCGTCTTTCCTTTTTTGGCAAAGTTTAGGCTTCCATCAAGGGGGTCAACAGCAATATAATATTCTGCTGGAGAAGGACCTAATAACATCTCTTTCTGACCTTCTATTTGTAATCGGCAATTAACCTTATTTTTTTTCAAAAAATCGGTTATAACCTGACCCAGCAAGATATCAGCCTGAATTTCAATGTCATTACTTAAATCGCCAAATGCTTCGCCTTGACCAATTACTTGATTTCCTTCTTGTTGGCTTTGACCTTGAAGTGCTACAAAAGCTTCGTGCAATGCTCCTTCAATAATCTTAATCATTTTCGTTTCAATTTTTTTCATTTTTTCTCCTTTGTTTAATTGTTAAAAATTCAAGTCCACAGTTCCCTATGGGCTTGCCGTCATCGTCGCATACAACAATTCTTTCGACCGAGCCAAAACGGGGATTAGACAATCCACCATTCTCATCGGTTTTCCATCTGGGATGAAATCCAGGGAACTGTTGAGAAACTTCTGACAATTTTCTTACTTTCATGTGTCCTCCATGTAAAGAACTATTGGGGTAATTAATTTTTATTTTATCCCAATTATGTTAAAAGTATGACAAATTTTGCTTAATTTGTTAATATGCTGTACAAGACGAGTATATAGGTAACGCTTTCGAGGACAAAAAAATGAGGGACCCCAGGAGAATTATCATTTGTTATTTAGATAATTTTTTTCTCAAAAATAAACGGAAAAAAATTATTAACTTTATTTTAACATATTCTCATTGTCAGTATAAACAAAATTATAAAAAGATATCAAAAAAAATAAATCCCGATAATTAAGTCGGGATTTTTTCATAAAAACGCTATCGTAAAAGCGATGTCTTCCACCGCACCAGACTAAAAATAAAAAAAGGCGCAACATTTCTGTTGCGCCTCATCAAAAGACGGGGTGAATTTTAGCCATAGATTCTGTTCGCTTCTTCTTTGAGAACTCTTTTTGCCACCTTATTGGCCACTCGAATTTTATTTCCGTAAAATATTTTTACCAAAATATTGACAATTATATTTTTTGAAAAAAGAGTTTTTGTCCGATATTTTTTAAAGAATTCTTTTTTTGTATACATTCGTCTTTCAATCTCATCTCTGTAAAGGGGAATAACTTCTAAAGCCGTGATACCCGCCTCGTCAGAAAAGGCCATAACCGCATCAATCCATCTCCAGGTATCAGTATACCAACCAAAACCGGTTTTCGACAGCATGCATATAAGAAGATTCGCTCTAAGACGAATCTCCTCATCTTCTTGATTGCTCAATTGGTGCTTGTCTTCCTGTTCTATGAAATAACAGATGAGAGAATAAAGGTCATGATCAGGAGAGAAAAATTTACCATTCTCACCATTCCACAAATCTTCAGCTTCGCCAAGAGCGAGCCAAAAATAAAACCTTTCTTTGATAAATGCATCAGGTTTCTGCCCGCCAATGAGTTCTTGATTCATTTTCTGCTCCAATTCGCCCTCAGCAGCATGCCTAACTACCAGCAAATCTCTAATTTCAGAGATAGACAAATTTCTTTCATTCATTTTGTGTCCTCCTTTTTTAAGGAACTTTATTTGATAATTAAAATATAGCAGAAATATGGGGTTTTGTCAAGACTTTGTACAAGACGAGTACATAGGTAACACTTTTGAGGACAACATAATGAGGGACCCAAAGGGTCCCTCATTATGTTTAATCAAAATATAAATTAAATAACAGAATCACCTTCAATAAAGGTAAAAAAGTCTAAAAGCGCTGATTTGGTAAGAGCGCAAAAAATCTTGTTATCATTCAACATCTTTCTGATTTCTTCTACGGAATAAAACTTACAATTAAGTATTTTTTCGTTTGGGTCAGGGGTAAATTTGTCCAAAGAATCAGTATCAATTAAAGCAGCAAAGGTTGAAATTCCATAATTCTTAAAATAAGCTGTATTAGCATTAGCATGACCTATTAAATCTAACTTCTTGACTACATGTTGTGTTTCTTCGCCCAACTCTCTGATAGCTGCTGAGGAATCTTCTTCGTCTCCAATTCCAAAACCTCGAGGCACTTCTGTGCTTCTTAAATTACCTTGTTCACCAGTCTTTAAGTCAGCGACAACTGCCCTAATACATGTATTGAGCCCAACAAAGATATTCTTTGGATTATTATCTTTAAAATAATAAGGAACTACAATGGCTCCCCCTTTTTCAACAACTTGATATTGATCAAAAATAGGAGTGTTATCATCTTCGCAAACAACAATTCTTTCTACTGAACCAAAATGAGGGTTAGACAAACCTCCTCCTTTCAGCTCCTTCCAACTGGGAATAAACTTAGTATTTTCTTTCATGAATTCTAATAATTTTTTAACTTTCATTTTTGTTTATTTTTATTGATTATGATTCCTGTTTCCTCAAAACCAAGCAGAGAACATTGATTGATATTACTTTAACATTTTTCTGTCATAAATACAAATTAGGAATGAGAGATAAAAAAAGGAAAAAGGAATGCTGCCACTAAAAGTGGCAGCACATTGGATCAGTAAAAATAATGAAAAAGAAAAAATAATATCTCTCCAATTATTATACCCAAGAACAAAGAGATAAGAGAGAAAACCTTGTATTCAAACCAAACCTTTCTGATAAAGATTGCAACAAGATAAGTCGTGCAACCAATGAATAAGAGTGTTAAAAAGCGGAGAAATATGGAAGCGCCATCAAGTCCGTCTGTTGAAAACCATAACAGGAACCAAACAAACAACATGGACGCCTGAGTAACTCCAACGAATTTGCTCTTAATCTCTTTCGCTTCCCTCGTGTTCTCATGGGAAATTTTAACCAATTTCATGGCAAAACCCATGAATATTTTCGGAATAATGTGAAAAAAAATTGGCACTGATCCAAGGATAACTATAAGCATTAACATCTTTGGTTCCTCCTTTTAAAGAACATTAATTATTGAAAGTATGACAGATTTGCGGAATTTGTCAATATCAAAAAATCTCTAAAAAGAGGGACCCCAGGGGTCCCCCCCATACAGTTAATGTTGAAAAATAATAATAAACTCTGAGAAATTCTCAGAGCTCATTTTCAAAAGCTTTGTTTTTATTTCTTTATTTCATCCTTGTCAAAATTTCAGAGGACAAAGATGTTGTAGAAGCAAGAATAACTGGCATTTGAGAATGAAAAACATACTCTTTTGTTCCTAAATCATTGCCATTAAAATCAACAACAGAACCGCCAGCTTCTTTAACCATTAAATAAGCCATTCCTAAAATGTCCAACTTCTGTCTATCGCAAATATAGGCATCAACTTGTCCAGAAGCCACTAAAGACATCTCATAAGCCGCAGAACCCAGACTACGAAGCCATCCCCGTTCTCCTTTAAAAATGCGACAAATTAGCTCTCTGTTTTCGGGATAATACATCTCTCCAATAAGAATATTCTTTCTAAGATCTACTTCTGTCGAACCAGAGGTTTGACAGGACTCACCATTCAAAAAGCAACCCTTTCCTTTTTCCGCTGACCACAAATCCCCATTCCTCAAATCTACGCATCCAGCTACTTCCACGTCTTGGAAGCGACATTCACCCTTGTCGGGCGAAGAAAAAATAGCTACGCTGCAAGAAAAAGGCAATCCCAAGGTTTTACCTTTTTTGGCAAAATTAAGACTTCCGTCTAAAGGATCCACAGTGACATAATGTTGCTCGGGAGAAATACCTATTGAGATTTCTTCTTTCCCCTCAATCTGTAATCGGCAATCAAAATTATTTTCTCTCAAGGAATTTTCTATCATCTGCCCCAAGAAAACGTCTGCTTGAATTTCAATGTCATTATCAAGGTCACCAAATGCTTCACCCTTGCCAATCACTTGACTTCCTTCTTTTTGACTAAGCTTTTGCAGAGACACAAAGGCATTTTTTAAGATACCTTCAAGCATTTTAATCTTTTCACTTTTTTCCTTTTCTCCCCCTGAAGCAATCTCAGATGGATTAGAGTCATTGCGTGTTTCTTTTGGAAAACTCATATTTTAAAAATTAAATAGATAATTTATTTATTCTTATAAATTATACTACGAAACAATGTTTTTGCCAATCTTTAAATACAAAAAGTTTTCAAGCCCGCAGTTGCCTACGGGCTTGTTTTATGTGTGAACAGAATCAATAATAGAGAAAGAAATCACCAAGCGCGCTTTTCGTGAGAGCGCAAAAGATTTTTTGCTCTTTGGAAAGAGCTGCGATCTTTTGCTTTGTATAAAAATCGCACTTCAGAATTCTCTCGGTACTATCGGGCTTCCTTTCTGAGAATTTTTTGCGGTCTATTTCAGCCGCAAAAATAGGAATTCCAGGATTCTTATAAAAGGCCGTATTAGGGTTGGTTATGCCAATCAACTCTAGTTTACGAACCACAAGTTGGGTTTCTTCTCCCAACTCTCTAATGCCGGTCTCTCCTTCTGTTTCAATTCCTATACCGAAACCCCGAGGGGTTTCGAGGCTTACGAGACCACCTTGTAAGCCAGTACAGGGGTCGGAAATGACAGGGCGCACAATGGAAATCAACCCAACTAAGAGCTGATGTTCGTTCCAATACCACGGAACAACGATGGCACCCCCTTTTTCCCAGATTTCATACTGATCGAAAATAGGTTTGCCATCATCGTCACAGATAACGACTCTTTCTATTGAGCCAAAACGAGGATTGGATAATCCACCGTTCTCATCAAGCTTCCATCCAGGCTGGAATCCCGGAAATTCCTTAGCAACTTCTGACAATTTTCTAACTTTCATGTGTCCTCCATAAAAAGAACTATATTGGAATAATTAATTTTTATTTTATCCCAATTATGTTAAAAGTATGGCAGATTCGCTGGATTTGTCAAGATATACAAAATAACCAACCCGTCGGGTTGGTTATAGGTTGATTATATTAAAAATTCTTTCTGAGGGTGAATAGGGTTATTTCTGGGCAGGAATTGAAACGAATTGGCAACTTTTTTGTGCCAATTCCTCTATTAACATACACATAAGCAACTTTGACTTTGAACAACCCCCGGGCGTATTTGCCATGATATTTAGTAGGAGACCAAAAAGCACGAACACCCGGAATTTTAACCTGTCCGCCATGCGTATGACCAACTAAAATTAAATCAGCATCCCCTGCCCGAAAATCATCTACTATCTCTGGACTATGTGATAATAGTATTCTTATTGAAGAATTATCTACGCCTTGCAATGCTTTTAGTAAATTATGATGATTTGTGTGTGGGTCATTAACACCAAGCAACCAAATATATTGTCCTTCTCTTTCTAATTTTATGTTCTCATTATCAAGAACCTGTATGCCTGATTTTTCTAAAATATCTTTTATAATAATGGGTTCTATTTTTTCATCCTCATAAAGATGATTTCCAAACACAGCATAAACACAACCAGAATTTATTTTTCCTAATTTTTCCCAAAATTTAATATTAGAATCTATTTTTTTCTGCCGAGCCTCATTTATATCGCCGGTTATAAAAATAAAATCAGCCTTTTGCTGGCTGATAATTTCTAAAATTCTTTTTTCTTTTCTCCCAAATTTTTTGGAATGCAAATCGCTAATTTGAATAATTTTCAATCCTTCAAAGTTTTCTGGTAATTTTTCCAAAGATATGGTTTTGCGTTCTAAGCGAATATCAAATGGTTCTTTAAACAATGAATAAACAATAAGAATTATTAAAAATAAAACTCCGATAATTTCCAAGAAAACCATAATTTCGTTAGTCATTATTTTCCAAAACGTCTTTTTCTTTGCGAATAATCAGCTAAAATACCATCCACATCTTTTTCGGTAATACTGGGCCAATGTTTATTAAGGAAGCATAATTCCGAGTAAGCTGATTGCCAAAGCAAAAAACCAGATAATCTCATTTCCGAAGTCCGAACAATTAGGTCTGGGTCGGGCAATTCAGGTTTCCATAAATATTTATTGATTAAATTTTCTTTAATAGCAGATACTTTTACTTTCTCTTTGATAATTCTTTTAACAGCTTGAACTATTTCTGAACGACCTCCATAATTAAAAGCCAAATTGACTATCCCTTTCTTGTTGTCTTTGGTTTTTCTTTGAACATCTTGAGCAATTTTTTTTATTTCCGCAGACAAACGTGGGTCTTTTGTCCATCCCGAAATTAACAACTTAATGTCTCTTTTTATAAAATATTTTAAATCTCGACAAAAAATTTGCTTAACCAGCTTCATTAAATGATTTATTTCTCCTTGACTACGTGCCCAGTTTTCCGTAGAAAAAATATAAAAGCTTAAAACTTTAACTCCCCTAGCAAAAGACCAATCTATAACCTTTTTTACCTTTTCATACCCCTTTTTATGCCCATAATTAGTAGGCAAATTGCGCTGACGTGCCCACCGCCGATTGCCATCCACAATAAAGCCAATGTGCTCGGGAATATTAACTAATTCCTTTTTTGAGATTTTCATAATTAAATTACCTTAATCTTTATACAATAATATTTAATTTCAAGGTTCTAACGAGCGGAGCGAGGAATGGTTCTTATATTTTTTGCTTAACAATAGTAATATTTGGCTCTCGGTTGTAAAAGGGCTGAACTGCCCTATATTTTTTTCTTTTAGAAATTTGCGACCAAGATTTTTTGATTAAATCAGTGTTGGTTATTCCCTCAGAAATGTTAACGCCTTTAACTGGAATAGACAAAACCCAACCCAAAGTATTTGCGACAGAAAGAACAATTCTAATACCTACAAAAGAACCAGGGCCATTGACGATTATAATGCCCTGAAGGTTTTTTATTTTCTTTTTGCTTTGTTTTATGGCTTTATCTAAAATTGCTAAAATATTTTCTTTACTTTTATTTTTGATTATCTCCTCAAACCATTTAATATGACTGGGATTTTCAAATAAAGCCAAAGATATTTTCTTTTCCTGTAGGCTGTTGATAAATAGAAACATTCTTATATTTTATCAGAATTATATTCTTTTTGCCAGCCCCCACACCTATGCATAGGTGTGGGGGCCAGTCTTTATCCCCTCAAAAAAATGTTTACATTTAACTTATTTTATACTATAATAAATCTATATGAAAAAAGAACTTCAAATTGGACACTTTTGTTTTTCTAACCCCAGGGAATCTAATAGTTATTCCCGTGTTTATTTAACTGAACCTACTGAAAAATTTTTGGGGAAATATGGACGTTTAGTAATTTTAGCTAATATTAACTTTGCTTCCAAATCTAATCGCCAAACCTTTTCTTGGGCTGAAGAATGGATAGAAAAATTAACGAATTTAGCCAAAAATAGCCTTTACAAGACGGGTCAACCTTCTGTCAATTTGGAGCAAAACTTAGAAAATCTATTACAACAACTAAATGTTTGGTTATCACAAGAAAAAGTATCACAACCCGAAATTTTTGAAGAAGAATTGGAAAACTACGACATAACTATTGTTTTAATAAAAAATAGAGAAATCCAATTCAGTAAAATTGGTGAATTAAGAACCTATTTAGTAGAAAACAATCACCTAGAAGAATTGGGCGAAGAAAAAAAACAAAGCAGAACTACTAAATTTGCAAATATTGTTAGTGGAAACTTAGAGGCAAACAACATTCTGTTCTTTGCTAACCAAAATTTATTTGATTGCTTTTCCACAGAAAAAATAGTTCAAATATTGAACAATACTCCATTGTGGCAAATTAAATCTGAATTCAAGGGACTTTTCAATGAAGATCTTAATCGTTTAAATATGCTGGGAGTGGCCATAGCCTATCGCTCTGAGTTAATAAAAGCAACAACACCTCCGTTGCCAAAGACAATCGAAAAAAATGATATACTTCCAAAAAAGCCGGTCAAACAACCGATTGTCCTCGCTAAACCTCCTGCTCGTTTGTCAAAAAAAACAAAATTACCACGCAAAAATTGGATTGTTAAAATTTTACTCGTAGCATTTGTTATTTGCGCTTTAGGGTTTGTAGCCAGTTTAATTATTTTAAATCACAATCAAAAAATAACATTAGAGAAAAAACAATACGCCCAGACCTTAATTGAATTAGAAAATAAAAAAGAACAATTAGCAATAGCTATGCTTTCTTCCGCTACTGAGGCCCCTAAAGAAGTTGGAAAAATATTTGAAGAAATTGAACTAATGTTAGATAAATTGTCGCGGAAAAACAAGGAACAAGAAGAATCCTTCCAATTCTTATATTCTGAGCATATACAAAAACGTAATGAATTTTACAAAATTACCGAACTGACTGAACCATTAATGTTGATTGACCTTTTGTTAATTGACGAAAACGCACAAACAAAAGGTTGCGCTAAAATGAACAATAATCTTTATATTTTCAATCCGAAAAATAATTATATCTATACGATTGACATAGAAAAGAAAGAAGCTGAAATCATTAACAAAACATCAGCTAATGTGGGTTATTTAGAAAAAATATACCAATGGGACAATGATAATCTTATTGGCTACGACCAAAACCAAAACTTAATTGAGTTTAACGCTATTGACAATGAATTGTCTCCCTTGACCTTGGTAACAGAATATAAGGCAGATGAAATGATAGATTTACAAATATATAACCGCCGACTTTATGTTTTAAGGCCGTCCATTAACCAAATCTATAAATATCAAAAAATAATGGATGGTTTCGGCAAAGAACAGTCATGGATAAAAAATGAAAATGTTGATGTCTCTGAAGGCCTTAGTTTAACTATTGATGGAGCAATCTATGTTCTGCAAAAAAACGGACAGATAACAAAATTATACGAAGGACAAAGAACGAGTTTTGATCTAAGTGAAATTAAACCAGAACTATCTTTGAAGAAGGCAATAAAAATTTTTACTAACGACGAATTAGACAATCTTTATGTTTTAGACGAAGATACGCAAAGAATAATTGTTTTGAACAAAACAGGAGAATTAATCCAACAATTTATGTCCAACGATTTCACTAATCTCAAAGATTTTGCCGTTAGTGATAAAGAGGACAAAATCTGGGCATTAAATGGATCCAAAATTTTTGAAATAAAATTAAAATAAAATACGAATCAACACTAATCTTAAAACGAATACACACAAATCACGAATATGCCATTACTATTGTTCGTGATTCGTGAAAATTCGTCATTAATTCGTGAAAATTCGTATCTTTTTTTATTTCAATGTGACTTTGGCTCCTGCTTCTTCTAAATCTTTCTTCATCTTTTCTGCTTCTTCTTTGGCTACACCTTCTTTTAACATCTTAGGTGCGGAGTCAACCAAATCCTTAGCTTCCTTCAGGCCAATTTGAACAAAGGTTCTAATAGCTTTAATCACGCCAATCTTATTGCTTCCAGCGTCTGTAATCTCAACATTAAACATGCTTTTCTCCTCAGCAGCAACAACGTCTGCTCCGCCAGCTACTGGTGCAGCTACGGCCACTGGCGCTTGACCAGAAACACCAAATTTATCTTCCAAGATTTTTACTAATTCTGCTAAATCAATTACACTCATTTTTTCAATAGCGCCTACTAAATCCTTGAATTTGGCCGGTACTTTGACATCTTTTTTTGTTTCTTTCTTTGGCTCCTCTTTCTTTGGCTCAAACTTTTCTTCTTGCTTGGGTTCTTCTTTTTGCTCTTTTTCTTTCACCTCCTCAACTTTCTCATCTTTTTTTTCTTCAGTCATAAATTTAAAAATTAATAATTTAATGATTAATATTTGATAAAATATATACTAAACCTTTCAAATTACCCTTAAGAACATAGGTTAAATTGCTTATTGGGGCTTTAATGGTTCCTAATAACTTAGCTATTAATTCTTGCCTGGTTGGTAATACAGACAAAGCTTTCGCGTCTTCAGCTTCTAAAAAATCTTCATTTAAAACTCCTCCCCTAACATTTAATGCTTCGTGCGTTTTGGCAAAATCAAAAGCTACTTTAATCGGCATAATTTCATCCTCTAAAGAATAAGCTAAGCCCAAGCCACCTTCAAGTTTAGTTAAATCAACGTGACCTAATCCTATTTTCTCTAAAACTATATTGAGTAAGGTCTTTTTCGCAACAACATACTTACAAGATTTTTCTTTTAATTTTTTCTTTAATTCTTCAATTTCTCGCACTTTTAGACCATAATAATCAATAAAAACCAAGCTTTTAACGCCTTTTAAATCTTCTTCTAATTTATTAATAATTCCCTCTTTTTGTTGATGTGTTTTAGCCATAAATTTATATTTATGTATTAAAAAAGTCTGCCATCGCAGACCTAATATATAACAATATTTGTTCTGTCTTGGCAGGTATTTCATTAAAATGAAATTTTAAGCTATTGAGCACCTACTGTCTACGACAATAATAATTATATCTTATTGCTTTTTCAACGTCAAGATATTTATCCACACAACACTTTAATTAAAAAAGTTCAGTGGCTCGGCCACCAAACTTTTTAATAAAGAGAGATGCTCCTAATTCCTTTTTAAGGAAATCAGGAGCATAAAACAATTATTAAACAGAATCTCCTCCATTGAGAACTATCCTCACAAATTGAAAAACACATTTAACGGCGCGTTTCTTCCCGCGTACAATACTCCAGATTCCATTTCTGCAGACCCAATATTTGCCCATAGGGGCAAATTTTAAGAAATTTCTTTTTTCTCTCTCAATGAAAGACTTGAAATTCCTAAAACTTTTCCCTTTAGCCCGTGAAATACGAGCTGCTATTATTTTAGCATGCCTTAAGGAGCACTGAATGTTTTCCTTTGCGCTCCTTTTTCGGCATTCAGATAAATTGGGGCAAGGAATTACCTTTCTTCCTAAAATAGATTGAACGGACTTATCACTATAATCCGTGTCACACGGCGACGTATTTTCAATAAACCAATATGATCTCATTCTGAGACCCCCTTTCTTTGTTATTATTAATAATAATATAATAAATTTAAGAAAAAGTCAAGAGTAAAAAGTTTGGTGGCTCGGCCACCAAACTTTTGTCTATCAACTTTTTTATTTTATAATAGTACCTTTAAATTTTTTATTATTCAAATAATTCTCTAAATTTTTAATATTCTTGCCATTTAAAATAACAACTTCCAGTCCTAATTTCTTTGCCAATAAACTCGCAGGAGGACCAAAAGGAGCTGACTTACCAGGAAACCATTCTTTTCCTATAATTTTAATAAAATTAACCCAACTAACTGTTCTTAAGGGTTTGGCATCAGGATATTTGTCAGGGTCTTTGTCATAAACGAAATCAATATCGCTTAGATTAAAAATAGCGCTGGCTTTTAAATTTTTTGCCCATAAAACAGCGTCTTTGTCGCTAGAACATCCTGGTTTCCATCCAGAAGCAATAATTAATTTATATTTTGAATTTACTTTAGTATTTGGGTCATCTAATACTTTTGGATAAGCATAATTTCCGAAAATACATCTAATAAATTCAGCATTTAATTTTGTAGTAGCAATGCCAAGCCAGTCCAAATCCAAATTCTTTATCTTCGTAATTTTCTTGGCAGCAGCATTATACTTGCGACATATACCTCCGCCACCGGTTATAAGAATTATTCTGTGGCCTTTTCGTAAAAGTTTCAAAATTAATTCCCTAAATTTTTTTAAAAAATTTACGCTAATAGTATCGCCTGGAACAATCAAAGAACCACCTAAAGAAAATATTAAAGTTTTTTTATTATTTTTCTTCATAGTATTTAAATTACATTTCTTCTAAAACATCAATGCCTAATAAATTTAAACCTGTTTTTAAAACCTGAGCCACAGATTGTAATAAAACCAAACGGGCTTTTCTTAATTTAACTTTTGATTTTAAGATATGGGACTGATGATAAAATTCGTTGAATTGATGACCTAATTTTAATAAATAATGAGCTAAAACCGATGGATTATAGTCCTTAAAGGATTGCTCTATAATGTCTGGAAAAATAGATAAAGATTTAACAATATCGGTTTCTCCAGGAACTCCCAAAAGAGAATAATCTATTTCTGGATTACTTGTTTTCTTATTATTGTCTATGTCTTTTCTGAGAATACTTTGAATGCGCGCATAAGTATATTGCAAATAAGGACCAGTATCTCCTTCAAAAGAAATAGAGGTCAAAGGATCAAAATTAACAGTTTGGCTGGGTTTAAATTTAAGAAAAAAGAATTTCAAGGCAGCTTGAGCAATACTCTGAGCGCGCTCAGAAACCTGGATAGGACTTAAATGTGGATTTCTTGTTAGAATCTCAGATTTAGCTAATTGTTCCATTTGTTTAACCACATCATCTATGTCAACAACCCTCCCTTCTCTAGACTTCATTTTACCATCTGGCAAAAAAACTAAACCATAAGAAAAATGATAGTATTTATCTGCTTTTTCAAAACCAAAAAGCTCTAATATTTTAAATAAAATACGGAAATAATGATTTTGTTCAGAGCCAATTACATAAATAAATTTATCAGCCCCAAAAGTGCCATAAAGCTTAGCTAAACCAATATCTTGAGTAATATAGACACTTGTCCCATCTGACCTTAATAAAACCTTCTTGCCTAAATCATACTCCTCTAAATCAATTTCTATCGCTCCATCTGAACGCTTGTAACATAATCCTTTCTTTAGGGCTTTTAAAATAATATCTTTCCCTGAATTATAAACATCACTTTCAAAATTTAACTCATCAAATTTAATTCCTATTTTTTGATATGTTTCTTGTAGGCCCTCTATAGCCCATTTATTCATCTTTTGCCAAAGAGCTAAAATTTCTGAATCCCCTGCTTCCCATTTATTTAACATTTCTTGCGCCTCTTCTAAAAGATGAGGTTCGCTTTTAGATTTCTCGTCAAATAATACATAATAATGCCCCACAAAATGATCTCCTTTAGTTTTCTCTGAATCTGGGGTTCGTTCCTCTCCCCATTTATAATAAGCTAACATTGATTTACAAATATGAATTCCCCTATCATTGATTAGGTTAAAAGTTCTAACCTTAAATCCTCCTGCTTTTAATAAATTAGACAAAGAATTTCCCAAAAGATTATTTCTAAGATGACCTAAATGTTGAGGCTTGTTTGTGTTGGGCGCTGAATATTCAATGCCAATCTTTTGTCCTTTGCCTAAATAACTTTGTCCAAATTCATCCCCCTTCTCTAATATTTCCTTACAAACGGCACTAAAAAGCATTTCCTTGTTTATAAAAAAATTAATATAAGGACCGATATTTTGAACTTTTTCTAAAAAATTAATTTTGGCTTTTTTAAGCTTGGTTGTTAAATCTACAGCTATTTTCTCTGGAGATTTTTTAAAATATTTGGCCAACTGAAAACAAGAAAAAGTTAATTCCCCTCTTTCCTGCTGTGAGGGTATTTCTAAATCAAAAACAAAATGAAGGGGCAAGTTGTCCGTTGCCTCACACAAAGAATCAATAATTTTTTGTTTTATTTCCTTAATTTTCACAAAAGGATTTTATTTCAATAATAATTCTCCTATCTTTTGGCCAAAATTTTCTGCTGCCATTGGACCATTGGCTGTTACAATATGACCATCTACTACCACGGGTTGATCGATATATTTAGCTTGGCCTCTTTTTAATATCTCAATAGTTTCTCTGTCTAACGGACTAGACCAAACTGTGGCTTCTTTGTCTTGTAAAACTCCTGCTCGAGCTAAAATGGCTGGTGCCAAACAAATAGCTCCCAAAATCTTATCTTTTTCAATTGCTTGACGCGCCAATTGATGCGCTGAATTATCTTCAATATAATCAGCGGCCCCTGGACCGCCTATAAAAACAATAGCTCCAAATCGTTCTACCTCAATATCAGAAATAGTTTTTTCTATATCTACTAACTGACCAAATTTGCCAATTGCCTCTCCAATTTTAGAGCTGACGGTTATTGTTTTGATATTAAGGTTCTCTAGTGCATCTTTGGTGGTCTGGTATTCAAAATCTTGGAAGCCCTGAAAAGCAACTACTAAAACCGCTCTATGATTTGGGTTTGATGTTAAAAGCATATTTTGTTCCTCGCCCTTTTCTTGCAAACTACAAGCCGTCAAAAAAATGGGCATTAAAAAAAGAATCATTAATCCTCCTAACCACCTTTTGTTCATAATTAAAATACATTAATTTATATATAATAATATTTAATAGCAAGGTTCTGCGATCACGGGCGAGCAGGTTCTTACTATGAACGAAGTGAATAGCAAGGTTCTGCGATCACGGGCGAGCAGGTTCTTACTATGAACGAAGTGAATAGCAAGGTTCTGCGATCACGGGCGAGCAGGTTCTTATCATTTTATTTCGTCTAACGGCAGTTCCAGAGAACCATCTTTGGTTCTAATTATAACTATTTTTTCTAAAATACGATAGCCAATAACTTTACCAGACCCTTGTTTGGTTTTGACATTACTTCCAACTGGAGGCAATTCTTCCAGTATCTTGCAATAAGCGTCCTCTTCAAATGACAAACAACATTTCAATCTTCCACAAATTCCAGAAAGGCGTTCTGGTCCTCTTTGAGAAAGATTCTGATGGAACATCATATCAGTAGTGACATGTCCTAATTTCTTCAAAAAACTCAAACAACATAAAGGACGACCACATGGACCAATATCTCCTGCCAAACCTGTTTCCTGTCGAGCTCCAACTTGATGCATTCTAATAGATTTATGAAATTTCTGAGCTAAATCTTTAACCAAAAGACGAAAATCAACCCGTCCAAGGGCAACAAAGGCAAACGTAATCCTTCCGCCATCAAAACTAAAAAGAGCGTCAATGATTTTAATTTGTAGCGCTCTTTTCTTCGCCAAACTCTCACAGACCTTAATGGCCTTTTTTTTATCTTTATTTTTTTCTTCAAATCTCCTTAAGTCGTCACTATGGGCTTTTCTTAAAATGATAGTTTCCTCTGTTGATTCTGTTATCTCCTCTCTTTCTGCCACCCTAGTTATTGAACCTAAATCGCTTCCTGATTTAGCTTTAATAATAACCTTATCTCCGGTTGAAAACATTTCCTTTTCTATGGGCCTTTCTCCTCGTAAAAAACGGGCACTATAAAGACCATCCCAAGAAACTAATTGTATAAAAACTATAACACTCATGATTCTTTGATTATTCTTAATCTAGTGTCACAAAGAGAATCTAACAAATCTTTTGACTTGAATATTCTCTCCCAATTTGGCAGTCATGGCCTGAACCAAAGCTTTAATAGTAAGCTTATCATCTTTAACAAAACTTTGTTCCAATAAACAAGAAGTGCTATAGAATTTTTCTAATTTATTTTCCGCAATTTTTTCAATAATTTCTTCTGGCTTTTTCTCATTCTTTAGTGTCTCTTTATAGATTTGCCTTTCTTTTTCTACAATTTCTGAAGGCACCTCTTCTCTTTCTTTCCATTGCGGATTAGCAGCTGCTATATGCAATGCAATATCATGAGCTAATTTTTGAAATTCTTCATTGCGAGCCACAAAATCTGTCTCGCAAACCAATTCCAATAAAACTCCTATTTTATGATTGCTATGAATATATGACTCCACTACTCCTTCATTAGTGGTTCTCGATCCTTTGTCGTTGGCAAATTTTTCTCCCCTTTTTCTTAAGAATTCTATAGCTTTATCCAAATCATTATTGCTTTCTTTAAGGGCTTCTTGGCAACTCAAAACTCCTGCTCCAGTTATTTGACGTAATTGTTTAATAGTTTCTGAATCCATATAATTAAAATACGTTAATTTATATATGATAAAATTTAATTTCAAGGTTCTGACGAGCGGAGCGAGGAATGGTTCTTATAATTAAATTACCTTGATGTATTATACAATAAAATTTAATTTCAAGGTTCTGACGAGCGGAGCGAGGAATGGTTCTTA
>Ga0268278_1000896_pt1 | contig 18856 bp, 12 predicted proteins | sample saktaG_3_FD_190135 | JGI IMG/M metagenome (GOLD analysis project Ga0268278, IMG submission 190135) | Saline water microbial communities from Sakinaw Lake, British Columbia, Canada - sak_2010_1_5_55m | ecosystem: Environmental > Aquatic > Non-marine Saline and Alkaline > Saline ...
GGGCTGCATTATAATTTGAACCTGTATCGCGGGTGCCAGCACCAGTGTATTTATTGTGATTCCAGAAGCGATTGTTATCATATCGAGGATTTTGCCGATATACTGGTCAAAACAAATGCAATTGAAGTCTTGAAGGATGAACTTCCAAGAAAACGAATGAAGGGAACAATCGGATTCGGCTCGATGAACGATCCGTATATGCCAATTGAAAAGGAAAGAGAACTTACAAGAAAAGCGCTGGAAGTAATTGAAAAGAACCGTTTCCCGGTTCATATTCTCACGAAGAGCACTTTGGTTTTAAGGGATATTGATATACTTAAAAAAATAGCAGAGCACTATGCAGCAGTGAGTTTTACCATCACCACAGCGGATGATGAACTGTGCAAAAAGCTGGAGCCCGGTGCACCTGTAGCGTCAGAAAGATTTGCTGCGATGAAGGAGTTGAGCGAAAATGGAATTTATACAGGCGTGCTCATGATACCCATTCTGCCATTTATTGAGGATACTAAAGAAAATGTTGAAGCGATCGTTTCGCAAGCTGCCGAGAGCGGGGCATCGTATATTCTTCCTTGGTTTGGTATGTCTATGCGAAGCGGACAGCGTGAATATTTTTATGTGAAATTAGATGAGCTATTTCCCGGTCTGAGAGCTAAGTATGAAATCAGATATGGCGAGCAGTATCAGTGCGCAGTGCCAAATGCAGATGAACTGTATAAATATTTAGAGGAAATAAGTAAAAAAAATGGAATTTCAAGGAAGATGAAGGCGTACGAGGAAAAAAGTGAACAGGGAAAGTTGTTTGGGTAGAAAGTTGCAAAGAGAAGCCGACTTTTTTGCAGGCAAATGCAAAAAAGTCTTGACTATTTTTCAATGGAGTGAAAAAAAGTCGCATGGAACGTTCGCAAAAAAAAATAATTCAGTCTGATTTACAAAAGAAAATTGTTTTCCTTGTTGGTCCAAGGCAAGTTGGAAAGACATGGCTCGCAAAGGATATTGCGCAATCTAATAAAAATGCACTTTATCTTAACTATGACAGCAAAGAAGACAGGGATATAATCCATTCGGAAAGCTGGTTGGAAACAACAGATTTACTTATTCTCGATGAACTTCATAAAATGGACGGCTGGAAAAATTATCTAAAGGGAATATATGATACACGACCCAATAATTTGCAAATCTTGGTAACTGGTAGTGCCCGACTAGATATAAGCAGATATGTCGGCGATTCTCTACTGGGTCGATTTTATCTTCATAGGTTGTTACCCTTTAGCCCACAAGAGTTTGCAGAAATCAAACATGAGTTTTCTCTTCTTGATCTGATTGAACGTAGTGGTTTCCCGGAGCCTTATTTGTCAAAAAACGAGCAAGATGTCCGCAGATGGAGAAATAACTATATCGATGGACTCGTAAGATTTGATGTTCTGGAATACGAGAATATTCAAGAAATAAGATATTTTAAGTTGATCCTCGATATGCTAAGAGAGAGAGTTGGTTCACCAATATCCTTTAATGCAATTGCAGAAGAGATGAAGAAATCTCCTAACACAGTTAAACGTTATATTCAAATTATGGAGGATCTTTATATCATATTCAAGATAACACCCTTTTCAAAAATGATTTCCCGGTCAATTTTAAAACAACCTAAAATATATTTCTACGATACCGGCATGGTAAAGGGTGATATGGGAAAGAAATTTGAAAATCTTGTTGCTATCTCACTTCAAAAATATATGTATGAATTAATAGATCAAAAAGGTGAGCATGTGAGAATACATTACCTACGCACTAAGGACGGAAGGGAGATTGATTTTGCTTTTTTACACAATGGAGAGTTGGATCGTATGATCGAGGTGAAATATAACGATGCACATATTGATAAAAATGTGCTCTATTTCAGTGAAAAATATTCTCTTCCAGCAACACAAATTGTTATGAATCTAAAAAGAGAGAGGAAGATAAATAATCTCGTTGATTTACGAGAAGCGAAGGAGTATTTGAGTAATCTTCATTTATAAATGCTTTTTTTATTCTCACTCTATAAGAATGATTTCTCTATCTCGTTGCTAAAGACCTTTTTAGCAATGCTTTTTAAACATTTGAATATATTTTCCAGACTCGTATGAGGAGAGAAAAAATTGACAGCAAAAGCAATACAAAAAAAGTTTAAAATGTTGTTTCGTGGAATTTTTCGCACGTACTCTATTAAATTTTGGCTTGGAAGTAAATATATGAAGAAGTATAATTAGATCGATAAAAAACCTTTAAAGGTGGGTCACATGAAAAGAATAAGTAGAATTTTAATATTAACGACATTGCTAAATGTAGTGTTTTTTTGTATTGCTTTTGCAGACACAATTAACATTCCAGCAGATTACAGCACCATACAAGCAGGAATAAATGCTTCTACGAATGGAGATACGATTTTAGTCCAACCGGGAACCTATATTGAGAATATTAATTACAACGGTAAGAACATCACAGTTGGTTCGTTATTTCTGACTACAGCGGATACTTCCTATATTTCACAAACTGTAATTGACGGCAACCAGAATGGAAGCGTGGTAAGGTTCGAAAATGAGGAGGATTCAACAGCGGTTTTAACTGGTTTTACGATAAAAAACGGATATGCTTCTTATGGTGGTGGGATTTACTTTTATGAATCCAGTCCGCGTCTAACCAATGTAACCATAACAGGTAATACTACTTATGGTGACGGTGGAGGGATTTTCTGCTGGTCTAATTCCAGTCCGAGTTTGGAGAATGTAGAAATTACAAACAATACAGCAGATTTAGGAGGAGGAATTTATTGCTATGATAATTCCAGTCCCAGTTTGGAAAATGTAACCATAACAGGTAATTCTGCTTCTTCTGATGGTGGTGGGTTGTACCTTAGGGGAAACTCATCTCCGAGCTTAGATTGTATAACGATAATACACAATATTGCTGCAGCTAATGGTGGCGGAATTTATTGCTATTATTATTCCTCACCCATTTTACAAAATGTAATTATTAAAAATAATTTTGCTGAATATGGTGGTGGTATTTATTGTTATTCATCATCACCAAGTTTAAGCAACGTAACGATATCCAATAATATTGTTGTTGTTGATGGAGGCGGTATATGCTGCAAAAGTAATTCTTCACTAGTTTTTAGTAATAAAAGTAGATGTAATATTCATTCGAACAACACTTTTAGCTCAAGAGGATTTGGTGCAGATATTTTTACAATACAATGTGAAATCATTAATGTAATTCTGGATACATTCACAGTCTTAACACCTACTGATTATTATGCATCACCTGTTGATAATTTTACATTTGATATATTACATAGTATTCAGGCGGATTTGATTAATTCAAACGTTTATGTGTCGGTTGATGGTGATGACTCAAATACAGGAACATCGGCAGATGACCCATTTAAGACAATATGGCATGCATTATCAGTAATTTATTCAGATAGTCTGAATATCAATACAATTTATTTGTCTTCAGGTACATATAGTGATTCAACAAACGGAGAAATATTCCCGATAAGATGGAGTAATTATGTGAATCTTACTGGTAGTGTAGACAATGCAACGATATTAGATGCTAATAGCATTTCAGGAGTTATAAGGTTTAATTATGTTAATTGTGCAATAATTCAAAATATTTTAATTAAGAATGGTAGTGCTGACAAGGGTGGTGGAATTTATTGTTTTAAATCTTCTCCAATATTCCAGAATATTATTATTGATCATAATGAAGCTTTTGAATATGGTGGTGGTATCTATTGTAAGCATAATTCATCACCTTACTTAGATAACATTGTTATAAAAAATAATGATGCGATCTTAGGTGGTGGATTTTATTGTAGTGATAATTCATCACCAATAATGATTAATGTGATTATAAGCGATAATAAAGCTTATGCGAGTGGAGGTGGTTTCTATTGCTATAACAATTGTACGCCAACGATGGAAAATGTGGTAATTAGAAATAATTTTTCTTCGTATGGTGGGGGTGTTTACATCCTTGATTCAGCTCCAGTTCTTCATCATGTGATTATATCAGGTAATATTATAGAATGTTATGGCGGTGGAATATCCTGTGCTGGGTATACATCCCCAGTTTTCGAGAATGTTACGATAATTGGAAATAGTGCTGAACGTGGTAGTGGTATTTCATGCAACAATAATTCATTTCCGAGTATTGAAAATTCAATTGTTGCAAATAATATAGGTAATTATGGCATATATGTTTACTCGAATGGCAATTCATCAATTGCTTATTCGAATTTTTACAATAATGAAGGTGGTAACTTTTATGGGGTGACAAATGATTCTATCGGAGTGAATGTCACAACTAATGCAAATGGAGATAGCTGTGACGCATTTAATAATATTCAGCTCGATCCGTTATTTGTAGATCCTACAAATTATGACTATCATCTAAGTTGGATTAACTATCCAATACCGGATTCAACTAAATCTCCTTGCATCGATGCAGGTGACCCGAATTCCCCTCCCGATCCTGATGGTACAATCGCAGATATGGGAGCATATTACTTTAATCAGAATGTGTCAATTGATGATCCCCCTGAAATAATAACTTCTCAACTCATAATTTGCCCTAATCCAATTGGTGTAAACAATAATAATCTCTATGCAAGCTTTTCCATGCACAAGCCGGGTACGGTAAAAATTCAGTTATTCAATATAAAAGGGCAACTGGTCTCAACTCTTCTCAATGAAAATAAAAATATTGGAGATTACACGATAAGTCATGCAGTTAATGAATTATCTTCTGGAATATATTTTACTAAATTGAGTGTTGATGGAGTTGGTAGAGAGATTAAGAAAGTAGTATTGTTGAGATAGAGGAACGCTCTAAACGAAAAAAACTGTACAGTTCTTACCCGACTTTTTTGCAGGCAACTGCAAAAAAGTCTTGACTATTTTTCAATGGAGTGAAAAAAAGTCGCATGGAACGTTCGCAAAAAAAAATAATTCAGTCTGATTTACAAAAGAAAATCGTGTTTCTTGTAGGACCGCGGCAAGTAGGAAAAACGTGGCTTGCAAAAGATATTGCAAAATCTTATGAACATGCACAGTACCTAAACTACGACAGGAAAGAGGACAGGGATATAATTCATTCGGAAAGCTGGTTGGAAAAAACAGATTTGCTCATTCTGGATGAACTTCATAAAATGGAAGGGTGGAAGAATTATCTCAAGGGAATATATGACACAAAATCAGACCATTTACAGATTTTAGTTACTGGCAGCGCCCGGCTCGACATAAGTAGATATATCGGAGATTCTCTGCTCGGAAGATTTTATCTTCATAGGTTGCTACCTTTTAGTCCAAGAGAATTTTCAGAAATCCAACATGAATTTACTCTTTCAAAGCTCATAGAACGAAGTGGCTTTCCCGAGCCATATTTATCTGAGACCGAACAGGATGTACAACGATGGAGAAATAATTACATTGATGGACTGGTAAGATTTGACGTCCTGGAATACGAGAATATTCAAGAAATAAGATATTTTAAGCTGATCCTTGATATGTTAAGAGAGAGAGTTGGTTCACCTATTTCATATAATGCTATTGCGGAAGAAATGAAGAAATCTCCCAACACAATTAAGCGATATATTCAAATTATGGAAAATCTTTATATCATATTCCAGATAACACCATTTTCAGAAATGATATCTCGTTCAATTTTGAAGCGTCCGAAAATCTATTTTTATGATACCGGTATGGTAAATGGTGATATGGGAAAGAAGTTTGAAAATCTTGTTGCTCTATCACTTCAAAAATATATGTATGAATTAATAGATAAAAAAGGTGAGGATGTGAGAGTGCATTACCTACGCACCAAGGATAGAAGGGAGGTTGATTTCGCTTTTTCGCGAAAAGGAAAGTTAGAACGAATGATCGAAGTGAAATATAACGATGCGCATATTGATAAAAATCTGCTCTATTTCAGTGAAAAATATTCTCTTCCTGCAACGCAAATTGTGATGAATTTAAAAAGAGAGAGGAAAATAAATGAGCTTGTTGATTTACGAAAAGCAAAGGAGTTTTTAAGCGATCTTCATTTATAAATGCTTGTACCGAATGACTTCTTTCTCTCATTGCTAAAGCCCTCTTTAACAACGTTTATTTGTTAAAAATATATTTTCCAAGCTCGTATGAGAAGAGAAAAAATTGACAGCAAAAGTTAAGTATCCAGATTTATTTTATTGTTTATTGGAATTTTCTGCAGGTGCTATATTAAATTTTGGCTTGGAAGTAAAAATATGAAGAAGTATAATTAGCTCGTTATAAAAACCTGCAAAAGCGGGTTACATGAAAAGAAGAAATATATTATGTGCATTAGCAACCCTCATGCTTGTGTTATTTGTAAATAGTGCTTATGCAGCTACGATCAACATTCCGGTAGATTATACAACAATACAGCCAGGGATAAATGCTTCTACAAACGGAGATACTGTTTTAGTCCAACCGGGGACCTATATTGAGAATATCAATTACAACGGTAAAAATTCAGTTATTCAATATAAAAGGGCAACTGGTTTCAACGCTTTTTGACGATGAGAGGAATTTTGGATACCATACAATTTCCAGCACAGTTGACAATTTGTCGTCAGGAATTTATTTTACCAACCTGAGTATTGACGGGATTCAAAAAGAGGTCAGTAAAGTAGTGGTGTTGAGGTAATAAATTCTGAAAATAAGGATTTAATGAAAAAGTTAATATTATTTGCAGTTCTTCTTTTATGCTCAAGCTTATTTGCTCAAAACCGAGATATTCCTGTCACCCGAGATTTAAATCCAGATGCTGTGTATGATACATATCAGGACTGGGTTGCTAAAAATCCACCACAGAAAACCAATGCTTTTGAAGTAAGCAGAATGCACTCAAATCAAAGAGATGAGGGGTTTCTGATCATAGTTAACAACGACCTGTATGAAAATATCGAACAATCTTTACTCGTTTACCAGCAGGATCTTGCAGATGATGGATTCAATTCATATGTAGTGGTATTTGATGGCACGTCACCTATTGATCTCAAACAGGAGATACTTTTGTACGTTCAGTTGGAAAGCATTGTAAATGTGGTTCTTATAGGAAACTTGCCAGTTGCATGGTTCGAGCTTTTTGAAGATTGGAACGACAATGGCATTCAAGATCCCGGCGAAGATTGGGTTGAGTTTCCATGCGACCTTTACTTCACTGATATAGATGGGATTTGGGGTGATTTTGACGAGGATGGCATTCTTGATTATCATGGAGGTGAGCAACATCCGGAACTCGGCATAGGCAGGATCGTTGCTGATAATATGGATATGCTTGATGCATCTGAATATGAACTTGTGAATAGTTATTTTCAGCGCAATCATCTTTTCCGGTCTGGCGTCATTACCAGTAACAATATATCTCTGGCATATATAGATGATGACTGGGCATCCTGGGGAAATGACTATCAACAGTCAATGCTGTTGGCATATCCTTCAGTCGAACTTGTAAATGATATAGAAGAAACCAACGCCGGTGATTATCTTAATAATCGATTGATCTCTGATTATGAACTCATCCAGGTGCATGTTCATTCAGGACCGGATGCTCACTACTTCTATTACAATGCAGGGACTAATTATCAACTGGTACACAATTATGAAGTAGCTGCAATAAATCCGACAGCTCATTTTTATAATCTGTTTGCGTGTTCAAACTCAAGATATACCACGTCGAACAATATGGGAGGTATGTATATTTACGGCAGCGAGCATGGTTTGGTAACTTTGGGCTCAACAAAAACGGGGAGTATGCTTGGATTTACTGATTTCTATCATCCTTTATCTGAAGATAAAACATTCGGAGAGTCACTGCGTTTATGGTGGGAATTGAATGTCGATACCGCGCCATATTCCGGTTGGGAGAGAGCATGGTTCTACGGCATGATAATTCAAGGAGATCCTTCATTAAGAAGACGTTATAATAAAAATTCTGGAATTTTTGCATACTTCGAAGCAGACGAATATGTCGGGCTTACCCCTCATATGGTTCATTTTACAGACCTAAGCGTTCCGCCGGATTCAATAGTATCATGGCAATGGGATTTCCAAAATGACGGGATTATTGATTCATATGAACAGAATCCCTCATATTCATACGCCGATTCAGGGAGTTTTTCAGTTTCCTTAACAGTTTCGGATGCTCATGACTCAACAGATACGGAAATCAGAGAAAACTATATAAGAGTGGATATTCCTCTCGTGAATAATATTACACAACATACCGGTTATGGGACAATACAAGACGGAATTGATTGTGCAAATGAAGGTGACGTCATTATCCTTGAGGAAAATTGTTATTTTGAAAATATTAATTTTAATGGGAAGAATATTACTCTTGCTTCAAAATACTTTACTGAACAGGATACATCGTATATTTCCCAAACTATTCTTGACGGAAATAATGCAGATGCCGCAGTAAAAATCATAAATGGAGAGGATTCTACAGCCGTATTAATGGGTTTAACAATAAGAAATGGGCATTCGAGCACCGGTGGCGGGATTTGCATAGAAAATTCTTCCCCGAGTTTGTTTAATCTAAAGATTTTAGAAAATAGTGCGACTTCCGGAGGGGGTATTTTCTACCAATACTCCTATAGTACTATAAAAAACTCAATCATTTCAAATAATAGTTCGGTCTATTATGGTGGCGGTGTGTTCTGCAATAAATCTTCGCCGAACTTTGTAAATGTAACAGTTGAGGGTAATAGTTCAGCTTATCAGGGCGGCGGTATTTCATGTTATAATAGTTCTGCTCCAGTTTTAACAAATACAATTTTCTGGAACAATAACCCACAGGAGATTTATTTTAGTGGAATATTAGACCCGAATGAAATTACAATAAATTACTCTGATATTCAAGGTGGCGTCACGGGAATAACTACAAATAATAACGGGGCAGTACATTGGCTCTTTGGCAATATTAACGCTGATCCTTTATTTGCCGATCCTCTCAATGGTGACTATCATCTGAGTTGGCTAAATTATCCCATTCCAGACTCAACAAAGTCCCCGTGTATCGATGCGGGAGATCCGAGCTCCCCATTGGATCCGGATGGCACTATTGCAGATATGGGAGCATATTACTTTAATCAAAATGTTTCAGTTGATGAGCCACAAGGAACTTCACGATATATGCTTACAAATTATCCTAATCCGATTGGTATCAACAATAACAATCTCAGCGTGAGCTTTTCTATTCTTAAGCCGGGCAGCGTTAAAATTCAACTATTCAATATCAAAGGACAACTTGTTTCAACACTTATTAATGAAGATAAAAATACCGGGAATCATATAATTACTCATCCTATTGAAATGTTATCATCCGGAATTTATTTTACAAAACTTACTATTGATGGAGTTGTTAAAGAGGTCAGCAAGGTGGTTGTGTTGAGGTAAGGAACACTCTAAATATAAGTCATAACAGATCGCACTGTGGATAAATGTTTATTAATTTGTTCATCTCTATCGTTATTATTTCTGTAGAGCATTCACCAACGTTACTCCTATCTGAAATTATTATATATACATGATTTTAATCAAAATGGAAAAAATTGACAGCTAAACCAAAATTCAATCAAATCCATCTTGTTGTTTTGTGAAATTTTTTTGAGTGCTCTATTATTTGCATATATTGGTTTTACTATAGTAAAACCCATGAAGGGTGAATCAAATGAAAAGGATAATTCTTCTTCTGTTTATTCTTATTTCATTAAAATTTTATCTGTGTTGTGATAATTTACATGGTGTAGTCGAAATTGCATTAAGTTCAATTCGATGTGATAAATTTGATATTGTTGCCGAGTTACACACTGATAGCCTGAACATTAAGATCATGAGTGATTTACCATCAAATACGATCATCAATGTAGAAGTAGTACGACAATTCTGGGAGGTTGGGTCTTCAAAAAATTATACGATACCCTATTATTCTGAATTTACGGCTCTTGCAAGATGGCAAAAAGGTGAGGTCATAAAATTAGATGATAATACATGGGTCGATGATCTAAATCATAAGAAAGAAAGCTTAGAGAAGATGGGAAACCCTATAAGAGTAAGTGAGATCAGCGATTATGTTGAGGTCCAGGTTTATCTGCCCCTTCAGGAGGAAAATTTTGGATTCAATAATAAATATCTTACCGGCAAAGAGGTTTCAGTTGCCAATATGAATTATATTCAGAAAAGTATTAAAGTCCTCTCACCATTACTTAATGCTCCGCCAAAATCAAAATTAAGTATTAACGGCAAGTGGATTGACACGTCAGAGGTGCGTCCTGTAGGAATTGTTTATGTCCACCAGGAGCAGGGTGTCATTCATGTAGATTTTCTCCATAATAATGGAAGTGTGACCAAGTATGAAACGATTGAGTTTAATGTTGAGAACGATACGCGATATTACATAAAAAATAATTATGATGGGGAATATTTTATTATAAGAAATGACGGGAATCTTTATTGGTATGATGACTTTGGCTTGGTCATGAAATGTTATAAGTATGATGAGTAACAATTCGCATCAAATTAAATAATTCCAACAATAAACAAACCTATTACATTTTATTTTGGTCTTCACCTCTTGATGATGTAACAAGATATCGTTACAGTCTTCATTTTGCTCCGCTCCAATTAGAAATGTCTTTATGCAAATTCTCTTCCAGATCCCGATTTGAGATATTTCTCAAATGCAATTGCTTTCTCTTTAGAATGAAATGCAAAATAGTTCTGTATGAGCCATGGTCTAAATTTTGATGTATGAGGACAACCTCCCTCATTATGTTTCTTTAATCGTTCTTCGAGATTAACTGTAAAATCGGTATAATGTTTTTCGTGATATTTCTGACTTTGAAGGATACAGACATAATAAAAAGTATTCATAATGGACTGCCAGGTCGTAGTCTTGGAGCAAAAGTAATCAGTTGAATTAATTTATGAGACCGCCTTCATTTCATTCCGGCGTGTCAATCTTCGTTTGTCGCTCCGCTCCAAGCGAAGATTGGTGGAGCTAACGGGGCTCGAACCCGTGACCCTTTGTCTGCCAGACAAATGCTCTCCCAGCTGAGCTATAGCCCCACGTATTGCGTAAAATCTATGTGCGAGTTTTTATGTCAAATTTTGCTGTTTGGAAATTGCTCTTTAATAATAATGGAAGTAATCTCGGGAATTACTGCAGTAACTTTTTTAGTGCACTGTTCAGAAAAGGTAAAAATATCTTGAACTTCAATCGCATAAATTATAATTTCTTTCGGAAGATCGGCATTGTGTTTTTTCATAAGTTCGAGTGCGCTGAACATATCCATGTCGTGCGGGGAACTGTGATGGAGTGTAGATTTGAATTCCTCGATGCCAAACTTGTAATAATTACCCGGGCGCCCATTCTTGGTTCTGATTGAATCAATTAATATAAGCTTGTCATAACCGATTATTTCATCAACAACGCGGAATCCAGCAGCGCTTGCTTCGATTACATCTATATCAGGGAGTTTTTCTTTGATCAGTCTGGCGACGTGAATCCCGACACCGTCATCAGAGAGAATTGTGTTACCAAGTCCAAGAACAAGGGTTTTCACGCTTAGTCTCTACGAATGGTTTCTACTATTGAATTGTCCTTGTTGTGAACGTTTATAATAAGAGGTGTCGAACCAGGTAATGAATGCGTCGCACACGCCATGCAGGGATCATAGGCGCGGAAAGCCATCTCTACCATGTTCAATAGACCATCTTCAACCTTGCCGTTCTTAATAAGAGCTTTGGCTGCTTTTGCGATAGAAAGTGACATTGCTGCAGAATTACCAACGGTCGCAACAATAAGGTTTACCGCTTTGACCATTCCCTGTTCATCAGTTTTGTAATGATGAATAAGTGTACCTCGCGCAGCTTCAACGATGCCAACACCTTCAGTTGGTGTCTCTGTAGGTATATTTCTGATATCTGGAGAGATGATCGTCTTATCTTCGAGCAGTTCAACAATATGCTCGGATGCGTATAATGCTTCGATCAGTCGTGCCCAGTGGAATGCCAGTGTATTATGTGCCGGTTTGCCACCGAGTGTTTCATACATACGTTCATATTCTTCTTGAGCCATTGGAGTTGCCATGCCGTCAGAAACATTGAGACGTGCAAGAGGAGCAACGCGGTAAATCCCGCTGTCTTTCCCATCTTCGAAGCCCTTCCAGCCGATGGTTTTGAGGAAGGGGAATTTCATATAACTCCATGGTTCGACATGTTCGGCGATCTGATCGAGATATTCATCAGGTCCGAATTTTGAAAATTCTTTGCCGTCAGGATCGACTACGCGGACTTTGCCGTCATAGAAATTCACTTTATTATTTTCATCGACCAAGCCCATATAATAGGTTTTGTGTTTATAAATATCTCCGATAATAAGATCAACATATGCATTATTGCCAAGGACAATTTTGTTGAATATCTCGATGCTTTCTTTTGCGAAATCTCGTGCTTCGAGAGCAATTTTCAGGAATTCCAGTCTTTTTTCTTCGGTCAATCCCTTTGAAACACCACCGGGAAGTCCCCCAACCGGATGGATGATCCTGCCGGAAAGATACGTGACGATATTCCTTATCTGCCTACGGTTTTTTATGACTCTTGTGCCGATTTCCAATCCAACTTTTGCAATGACGCCAAGGATATTGCGCTCTTTTGCAGGTGCTGATGGTGTGACAACAAAGTCCGGTCCGCCAAGGAAGAAGAAGTGCAGCATGTGGTCTTCATAAATATATGCGTCGTACACAAGCTGGCGGAGCTTCTTTGCGGTTTCAGTTGGTTTGACATTATATACGGCATCGACTGTTTTTGTAGAAGCCATATGATGAGCCATGGGGCACACCCCGCAAATTCGTGGTGTGATACGTGGCAGTTCTTCGACAGGACGGTCAATACAGAACTGCTCAAATCCCTTTAATTCCGGAATTTGCAGATATGCATTTTCGACATTGCCACTGTCGTCTAAAAATATTTCTATTTTACCATGACCTTCCAGTCTGGTAATAGGATCTATAGTGACTTTTGTACCCATGATAGATTATTTCTCCTCTTTTGAATCGGTCATAATTTTCCTGCGGAAATAGGATTTCGCAAGAGAGAATCGGTAGAACAGACCTGCCGGATCGACAATCTGGTCGAGGAGCTTCTGAACATGAGCTTCACTCATATCCTCCTCGCCTTCCAGTCCTACTACAGAAGCGAGGGCAGCAATCATTTTTGCCCCGACATCATGTACTTCTGAGGGCGGTCCATAGCAGCCCCGGCATGGCATATTTGCTGTAATACAGCGTCCGTCATTCTCACCATTACAGCCCGAACGGGTGACTGGTCCCATGCAAATGATCCCTTGTGCAAGAAAGCATTTTTCGGGATCTACTTCTACTAATGAGACACGATTTATTTTATCCAGAGATAGTTTTTCCGGTTTAGTTTCATTTCTGGAGCATACTTCGCAGAGCGCCTTGTTTGGGGCGAGAACTGTTCCTTTTGGAGGTAGATCTCCGGATAAGATCGTTTTGATTGCGCGCATGGTAAGGTAGGGAGCAGGAGAACAGCCCGGGAGATAGTAATCCACATCAATGACTTGATCTGTAGCCTTCACTGTGTTGTGGAATTTTGGAAGCGTGAGCTCACCCTCTGGTACTTCAGACAGCTCTTGTGGGACAACGCCATCTGGATTATCAACAGATGGGCATTTGCCGCCATAGGATGAAGCGAAAATGGATTCCCTGTCCCAGAAATTTGCAAGACCGGGAATGCCGCCAAGCTGCGAACACGAGCCAAAAGAAACAATGAGTTGCGCTTTTTTACGAAGCAACTTTGCCATCTCTTCCTGCTCATCTGTGCGAATAGCCCCATTTATAAAGCATACAGTGATCTCATTATCCTGCATGTTTTTCACATCTGATGTTTTGAAATCCATCGCACAGGGCCAGAATACTATATCGATGAGCTCAACAACTTTCAATAAATCCTCATGCAGATCAACGATCGCCTCTTCGCATCCACCGCAGGATGCACACCAATAAAAAGCAACTTTCGGCTTTGCCATTAAACCTCCAAATATATTAACCACGAATTAACGCGGATTAACACTAATTAAAAAATTATTTATATGTCTAAAGTTTGAGAAGGAGAATAGAGAATCATTGCTATGTGAAATCCTGAAGCGTTCAAAAAAATTGATCGCTTGTGCTTTATAAACAAGATCAGTATCATCTTTTCTAGTGTTCATTCGAGTTAATCAGTGGTTCCATTATAAAATTATTCTTTTGTATTCTAAACTTTGAGAATGAAAATTTAAAATTATTGCAAGATGTAATCCAGTTGCTTTTAAATAATTCAATACTTGAGCTTTATGAACATCAATTATTTTATCAACTGTTTTAAGTTCAACAATCACCTTATTTTCAACAAGAAGATCTGCATAATAACTACCAACATTCTCATTTTTAAAAATAACATCAATAGGTTTTTGCTGTTCTGCTTCTATTTTTTGTTTTCGAAATAGAACCATCATAGCATTTTCATATACTTTTTCTAAAAACCCGGAACCTAACTCCTTGTGGACACTCATTGCAATACCAATAATTTTATATGAGAGCTCTTTATATATGAGTTCTGTTTTATCTTTTTTTGTGTCCATTCGAGTTAATCTGTGGTTTCTCTATCTTAACGTTCCTTGATATTCAGTCGTATGTTGACGCTCTTTTACAGAAGAGGGTGTATAATCGGGAAGAACCATGGGGGAGATGTGTTTTTTATCTACTCCGATCTTTTGAACTTCCTTATCATATTCTGTAATATGGGAGAGGGTCAATGCAGCAGTTTTAATTTTCTTCGCGTACTGCGCAGCATAGATGCCCGCACGGCGCCCGAAGACAATAAGATCAAGCTGGGAATTTCCCATCAAACGATTGCGACCGTGAACACCACCCGAGGCTTCACCTGCCACAAAAAGACCGTTCACTTTTGTTTCACAATGATCATTTATTTCTATTCCGCCATTCTGATAATGAAGCGTAGGGTACACGAGGATGGGATCCTGGGTTATGTCAACGTCAAATCGCTCGAACTGACGAAGCATTGCAGGTAAATTCTTTTTAATTGTACCGGGTCCAGTCAATTTTTCGATTAGCGGAGAGTCAAGCCAGATGCCGACCTGTCCCCCTGGTGTCGGGATACCCATGTCGCGTTCCGCACATTCCCTGATGAATGCAGAAGCTTCAATATCACGCGGTTCAAGAGGATGAACAAATAGGTTGCCATCCTTATTCACTGGTTGTGCACCGAGTCCACGAAGCTTTTCCGTGCAGAGAAATCCAAGAATTTGAGGAGGATACACAGCACCTGTCGGGTGATATTGGACAGAATCCATATAGAGAAGTTTTGCTCCAGCCCGATAGGCTATTACAAGCCCATCAGCAGTTGCTCCGTAGTGATTAGTAGTTTCATACCCTTTTATATGAAGGCGTCCAAAACCACCTGTTGCTATAATAGTGGCTTTTGCTTTGACGGTGTAGTAATTTCTGTTTTCAAGATGGTAGAGTACAGCACCAGCAACGTTTCCTTTGTCGTCTTTTATCAGTTCAACTGCCGGCTGATGCTCGAGTATCTTAATTTTGTCAGGTCTGTTAAGTATCTCATCACGGATCGTTCTGCAAATCGCTGCGCCAGTGTAGTCACGAGCAGAATGCATGCGGGGACGACATGTGCCGCCACCTGGTTTTGTGAGCATTGTTCCTTCTTCAGTTCTATCAAACATGACCCCGAGATCCTGAAGCCAATGTATCGCATCCGGAGCTTCTGAGACCAATGCTTTGACCAGTGCGGGGACATTATCAAAGTGTCCGCCACCCATCACATCGAGATAATGAAGGATAGGATTGTCATCAGGAAGAACTGCTGCCTGGATTCCACCCTGAGCCATCATTGAGTTGGAATCTCCGATTCGAAGCTTTGTGACAAGTAACACCTCAGCTCCGTTTTCTGCTGCGAGAAGTGATGCGGAAAAACCAGCAGAACCCGCTCCAATAACAAGGACATCGGTTTCATAGTCAGGATGTTTCAGGTCGAAAAAGTCCGGTTTGATCCTCGAATAAGCCTCGAGCTGATCAACGACTTCGGTCGTAATACTCTCGCCTTTGTTAGGTCCGATACGCACTTTTTTGCGAGCATCGTTTTTATAGTCAGGATGGAAGTTATCAAGCACTTCCTGCCGTTCTTCCGCAGACATCATCGGGAAGATCGATTTACCTGAACGTGCGAGTTTCAATCGCTCCGGTCGTGATTTTTCGACTTTTCTGATCGATTTGCGCATATATTCTGGATACATATCTATTCTCCTAAACTTTTAAATTTATCCTGTTTTGATATCGCGATCATAATATCGCTTTTTTATGGTTTCTGCATCAGCTTTCTCGAGTTTTTGAAGTTCTTCTTCATAAAGTCCCTCTGCGATTCCTTTAACTCTATTTTCAAGGTCGGGGCTTTTAGGAAGAAGATACTTTCCTGTAAGACGACGTGCAAGTATGGCTGCATTATACTGTACGATTTCTGCAGGGCACCTCAGCGCACATAATCCACAGCGGATACAGTCAAAAGACAGATCGGCCGCTCTGGCAACATCTCCTCGAATAAGTGCCTGCACATAGTCCATCACTTCGATATCCTGTGGGCATATCTTAGTACAAGTATTGCATCCCACGCATCTGAACAGTGTGGGGTAAAGAGTTTTGAACGCATCGATATCAGGATCTAATTTATTAATATCGTAAATAGACTTTTCAGCAGGAACAAAGGGGATTTGAGCGATGTTCATTCCGTCTGTGACAACAGTCTGGCATGCAAGACCTGCCTGCAATTTATAGTCACCCTTTTCTCTATACAAGGTTCCGCATGCGCCACAAAAACCTTCTCTACAACCGACACCAACGGTCAGCTGAAAGCCTGCATACTCCAATGCGCCGATTATGGTTGACCCTTCTGGCACATCAAAACCTTCCCCTAAAATATATACTTTCACCATGGGAACGTTCTTAGGCATTATGATTCCTCCTACTATTTATAATAATCATTGAAACAAGAAAACTGCACATTGCAAAGCGTACATTCATTTATTCAGTCCTTTCGACATCATGACTAATTTTGTTCATGTACAATCAATCTTAGGGATTGGACCTAATTTCTTGATTTGTTCAGTAAATTCTTTCATGGTGTTTGCGAATTTTTTTCCTTCGCTTGCAGATATCCATTCCAGTCGAAGACGATTGGGATTCAGTCCGAGCTGTTCCAGAACTTTTTTGAGCAATATCACTCTTCTTTTGGTCTTATAATTGCCACTTTGATAATGACAGTCACCGGGATGACATCCACCGATGAATACGCCGTCGCATCCTTTGCTGAATGCAAGGAGTACATGCTGCGGATCCACTCTTGACGAACAGAGCGTTTTTATCACTACACCATTTGGCGGATATTTCATGCGTGATGTGCCGGCAAGGTCTGCACCGGAATAGGTACACCATTTACATAAGAAACAGACAATTTTTGGTTCAAAATCTTTCATGAGATTTCCTACCCCACATGTATATTGGGCGAGCTTAAATGCCGCTCGCAATTATCTTGATCATATTATCAATCTGATTATCAGTAAGGTTTTTCTGCTGCGCAGCGCCAGAAGGACATGCGCTGATACACGCGCCGCAACCTTCACAGAGTATTTCGTTCACTTCCACAACTTTGGAAACTTGGTTCAGTTTACGAGCACCGTACGGGCAGGTTCCCACACAAATCGTACAACCGGAGCACAGGTCTTCATCAACAGATGCTATAATTGGCGAGTGATATATCTTGTCGCTGGACAACAGAATAAGGGCTTTCGCCGCAGCACCGGATGCCTGTGAAACAGAGTCTGGAATGTCACGTGGTCCCTGCGAAGTCCCGGCAAGATAAAATCCGGCTTGCAGACTTTCTACAGGGCGCAATTTCGGATGAGCTTCAGAAAGGAATCCCTTATCATCAGTGTTGATCTTCAGATTTTTTACGAGATCATGAGAACCCTCGCTGGGTACGATTCCCATTGCAAGCACAACAAGATCTGCTTTTATTTCGATCTTTTTTCCGCTGAGCGTATCCATACCCATGACGATCATTTTATCGCCTTCTTTATATATTTTAGCTACTTTGCCGCGGATATATAGGATACCTTCTTCGGACACTGCCTGCTGGACAAATTCCTCATAACGTTTGCCTCCTGCCCGGATATCGATATAAAAGATATAGGGCTGTCCATTGTGTATTTTGTGTTTATAAAGCTTCGCATGCTTGAGCGTGTACATGCAGCAAATTTTCGAGCAATAGGAAAGATGATGTTCCGGATCGCGTGAGCCGGAGCATTGGACAAAGACTATCTCTTTCGGAACTGTGCCATCAGATGGCCGAAATATTTCACCGCCTGTAGGACCCGTTGCAGAGAGGATTCGCTCGAACTGCAAGCTTGTGATCACATCAGGATATTTTCCATATCCGTATTCGGGAATTTTTTCGACAGGATAAAGGTCAAAACCGGTTGCCACAATTACTGCGCCGATTTCCTCTTCGATGATCGTCTCTTTCGCATCATAATTTATTGCTTCCGCAGTACATTTCTCACGGCATTTTCCGCATGCAATAGGCTCAAGTCCAAGGCAGTTTTCCACATCAAGTGTATAGGTTGCAGGAATTGCTTGCGGGAATGGGATATAAATTGCCTTACGCCATTCGAGTCCTTCCTCTTGCTCGCTTGGAAC
>Ga0268278_1000898_pt1 | contig 18835 bp, 16 predicted proteins | sample saktaG_3_FD_190135 | JGI IMG/M metagenome (GOLD analysis project Ga0268278, IMG submission 190135) | Saline water microbial communities from Sakinaw Lake, British Columbia, Canada - sak_2010_1_5_55m | ecosystem: Environmental > Aquatic > Non-marine Saline and Alkaline > Saline ...
CTTCAGATCGACCGAGGGAAAAGGAGAGTTGAACACGATTTCAGATCCGGTTGCGTATCTCTCTGCGGTCACGGTTTGGACGAGTATTCTGGATATGAATATTACCTCAACTCTGGCATGGATGAAAGCGCATAGCGGGTTGCTCTTTTTGGTAAGTTTGCTGCTCATTCTTCTGCTGGCTTTTGGTGCTTCAAAGTTGAATACTCAATCTCAAACTCAGATAGATATACATATCTTTTTGGTGAGTCTGGTAAATTTTGTAATGCAGCTTGTGCTCCTCAATCTTTTCCAGATGCAGTACGGAAATGTCTATTTCATGATATTTTTATTCACCTCATTTTTCATGATCGGGCTGACTGCCGGGTTTGTATTCCGCACGAAAATTCGGTTGAATATTATGTGGCTGTATGAGATAAATATTGTTTTAGCCGGATTGGTCTGGATCCTTTTTGATGCATTACTTCCGGGAATGTTGTATTTATTTTTCAATATATCATTTGCATTTCTGGAAGGGAGCATCCTATCAAAACTGCTGGATATAAAGTATCGGAAAGAAAGCATTCAGAGTGGCAGTTCTTTCTATTTTCTTGATAGTCTTGGGTCCATGGTAGGGGGGCTTATTATAGGAGTGTTGCTTTTTCCCGTTCTTGGTGTAAGAAGCAGTATTCTTGTGCTGGTCTGTTTACTGATTGTAAATTTATTTATGCAAATTAAACAACAGAGAACACAGAGTAAAATCTCAAAGATGTAAAATAATAATCTGAATTAATGAAATCGGGGTGTGTTATTACTTGCAATATATCGGAAATTTGGGATACAGGATATTTATTTGTTCATTTTCTCGGTGATGAGAAAACGAACCAAAAGAATCACCCGCTGATCAAGAAAATACTAAAATTTTATTCATTCAGCTAAAAGAAAATAACTCGCACCGATTAATCGGCACTCAAACAGATTTTCTTTTTTACTAGTCACGGCGTAATCCGATTTATCGGGATGAAGACGGAACGCTTCATTCAAAAATCTCTTAACATATTTTCTTAATATGCGGGAAAAACATTTTCTATTTGATGAAATATTAAAGAACTTTAAACCTTTTCCTATTAGTCCCACGTTACTCTTGGGAACGCAATTTAAGAAAAAGTTGACAAAAGGCACACACAAATTAATTTATCACTTATGAAATATTTCACATGGAATGAAGAAAAAAATGAGCAATTGAAACAAGAACGGAATATCTCATTCGAAGAAATTGTGGTTCAAATTGAAAATGAACAGATTTTAGATATCGTCGAACATCCAAATGATGAAAAATATCCGGATCAGATGATCATGATCGTTGAATGTAATCAGTACGCATATTTGGTTCCCTATGTTGAAACTGAAGATGAAATATTTCTAAAGACGATAATACCCAGCCGAAAGGCAACAAAAAAATATTTGGATAAGTAAGAAGGTTTACATGGATAAATATGAAAAAGAAATTTTAGATTCCTTTGAAAAAGGAGAATGGCTTCCTGTTCATGATGTAGCAAGCAAGAAGAGAGAACTTTCTGAAGCCGCACGAAATACATTTCTGAAGAATAAAAGGATCAATATCCGTCTATCTGAAAAGGTTGTGAACGAGTTGAAAGCAAAATCTCTTGAGGAAGGAATTCCTTATCAAACTCTCATTGCCAGTGTACTTCATAAGTATGTAAAAGGCAGATTAGTCGAGAAATAGTTATAAATCCCCTCTATCAAGAGGGGTGTCCGCCGGTTGGCGGACGGGGTGTGTTATGATAACTAATGAAAGAAAAGAATGAACACACCTACTCCCGATAAATCGGGATACGCCTCGGCAGGCACGGAATGATCAATGATGAAGTAGGGGCTGAACATGTAAATCGAAAAGCAGAAAGCAGAAAGCATAAGTCAGGAGTCAGAATTATCAAATCGGTAAACGATATTCGATATTTATTTTTTTCATCAGCGACAATCAGCTTAATCAGTGCTAATCAGTGTGCTATTATTCTTTTATGTCCAGTTTCAAGTCTCGAATTTCAAGTTTCCAACAGAGTTACCAATTAACATAATCAGGGAACAGGATTTTTGTTACCTGCAGGAATATATCCGTTGATTTGCTGTGATCGTCCAGGTCGAGGCGGTTGACATTAATAATGATCGTTGCATCCTCCTCAGGCAGATAGTACATCTCCGAACTAAAACCGAAAATCGTCCCATTGTGTCCCCAAAAACTTCCGAATTCCAGGATACCCTCACCATATTTGAGAAAATCCGGTGCCCCGTAAAATTGGATTGCTTCAAGCATTGCTGCATTCACCGAGTCACTTACCAGATCACCTTTGTACAGAGCTCGCACAAATGTTGATAAATCATCCAATGTAGAGATTATAGCGCCGGCTGCTCCTGCCCATAATGGATTTAATATGGTATAATCGGCAAAGGCATTTGATGAATCCTCCCAGCAATAACCGCGAGTATTTCCAGTTAGAGCTGTTGTGGCGGGATAGAGTGTGTTTGATAATCCGAGAGGTTCAATTACTTTTTCAGTGATCACTGTTCCGATATCGCTATTCTCGATTTGAGCAGCAATTTCTCCGAGCAGTGTGTAGTTGACGTTCGTATATACGGTAATGGAATCCGGGGCATAAAATTGATCAACTTTATCAGCAGACATCTGGATCAACTCTTGAGTGGTGAAGACAGCGAATGGATCAGCATATAATATTGCGAGAAAGGCAGCATCGGCATAATCTGCTATTCCGCTTCTCATTCTGAGCAGATTTCTCACGGTTATGTTATCCGCATTGGGAAAGTCAGGAAAAAACTGTGAGAGTTTGTCTGAAGTTGACAGCTTGCCTTCACTGATAAGTATGTGAATGACCAATCCAGTAAAGGTTTTTGTGATGCTGGCAATTCTGAAAGGATCAGATGGATCTCTTTGTTCTTCCGTTTCGATATTGCACACGCCAAAGGACCTCAAATATTCTTCTTTTTCAGAAGCACGCACTTGTACGATTACTCCCGGAAGATTTTGTGCGGTCATGATACTGTCTATTGCAGCGTCAAGCTGTTCTGTTAACTCCTCCGGGAAGGTTTCGTGTCCGTTGCTATTGCAGAGGTCACAGGACAAGATCAAAATACTTACAAATAAAAGAAAGATCATGTGGATGGATTTGTTTGTGTTACGTAGTTTTTTCATTCGATCTCCATACATTTTAAAGTTATTCTTAATTATTATTTAATGATAAGAAAGGATATGGAATTTATTTTTTTTAATATAGTTTAGAGCGTCAAGAAAAAAGAGAATGTTCAATAACCAACCAGTCTTCTCCGCCAGCTGGCGGATACGCCCCGGCAGGCATGGAATATCCAATGATGAAGTGAGGGAGAACTCTCAAATTATTATTAGTAATCTCGTTCCTAAGTTGAACTTGGGAACGAAGGAATATATGTAGTTCACCCAACTCATCTTTGCAAGCTGAATCGTGTTCGGTATGGCAATAATTCCGTCACGGAGTGGTCCATGACGGCTCAGGAACCGCTGACACGCTTGTTCGCAGAAGTAATTTTATCATTAAACATAACTAACACTTACTTCTGTTATTTTTACTGTATAAGTCTTTGGGTCTGGAGTCACAAGATTCTCATTGAATAATACCAAATTAGAATCATCTTTACTTTTAGAACTTTTACCAAACAGACTCCGATAAAGAACTCCGTGGAAGTTCTGTCTCTTTATCAGCTCGCTAATAAACTGATAAGGTAGATATTCAATATCAGATTTACTGTAATCAATCGGTTTAGAAAATGTAGTATGGAGCCTGAAACCTAAATAATTGACATATTCGTCAGTTTGTACTGGGAATGCATCGTAAAGATCAACAATTCGAATATCATGATTTAATTTAAATTTAGCAATCGTTAAATATTTTCCAATTCCGGACTTTGACTCATTCACACAAGTTGGTTCATTTAGAGAAGTATATAAATATGAAATACCTTTAGGATTTGCACGATTTGAAAATGTTTTATGATTTTGTGGAGCTCCCATCTTTCCTATTATAATTGGTTTATCAAACGGTTCAGAATCATTAATCCTTGATCGATACAAGACCTTACCTTTAAATAATTCACCACTATGCAAATAAATTGCTCTAATCAGATTGTTTTGAAACTCGGGTGCAATAAAAAACCGATTTGAATATTTTAAATTCTTTTCGAAATTCATCCAATCTTTAAAAGCCTTATTTTTGATATCCATAATTCATTAATGAATTATTTTACTAAAATCTTTTATTATAATCCGGGTATGGCCATTGTTTATTTATCCCTTCATCAATAATCGTTTCAATTTGGTCAACAGTGATATTATATTTATTAGCCAAGTTCGATTTGTATTGTTTGATAAGTTGGTCTTGAAAGTTACTGTATTTTTTCATTTTCTCCGTAGTGACTACAGCTGGATATGTTAGCGGATATTTTTTTTCTGCTTCTTTGGCTGAACGATCTTCAGCTAAAATATACTCCTGCCAAATTTCTATGCGTGTATCTTCAGATAACCCAAACTTTGATTCCTTTTTCTTATTTTGCAATTCAATTTGTTCTTCATTTATACTTATTGACGGAGTTTTTTCATCGTAACTTTTACTTATCATCGCTATCCATTGTGAACCCCCAGATTTTGCCCTTTCATAAGAGTTATAGATAAAAATAAATATATTTGTTGGATTTGTATGATATTTGAAACCAGTCCGATTGACATTTTGACTGTAAAGAGTATTAAGTAACTTCTTTAAATCTTCAGCAGTTACTTTTTCTCGAATAATAATTTTTAATACAATTTGTGTTTTGATTGGAGCATCATAAACCTCTTCGTCAAATACTTCATATTTGATTTCTTTAGTATAATATTTATTAGTAACTTTATTTTCATCTAATGGTCCGTCAAATAGAAGATCCGCAAATACATATCCTATAGCTTTTGATTCATCTTTTATGTTTTCATTTATATTAAAGACTGCATACCAATTTTTAACTAAAAAGTCTGCCTTAACACTTTCATTTACTTTTAATTTGCTAATAATCGGTGATGAAGTATTTCTATTTTGACGTATATTTACAACACCATGAGTAAATTTAATTTTACCCCAATTTTCTGCAGCTAAAATTGAAAAAATTCCAATTAAAAGTGTGATTATAATAATTCTTTTCATAACTTCCTCCATTTTAATTTTTCATTAAATTGCAATTAACGACTGTATCCTCATAAATTTTGTCGTGAACACCACCGATTTTTTGTGTGTATACAACAAATGTCGAGGATTTATGTTTTGGATTATTCATCTTCTTTGCCTTCGATAGTATCATTTATATCTTTATTAAAATTTAAATAATCCAATGGACTAACGATTTTATTTCTTTCTCTGATTTTCATAATAATCCTGTTTGATTTTTTTGTTTTATTTCTTTTTTCTGTCAAGAAGTTTGCCCCCCTGTTTACAATTAATCAAGGAAATTTATGAGAGTAATATTACTGTAGATTTCCGAACCAAATGCGATAACAGAATCTACACTACGTTTTTTAGTTAATCTTATTTTGTTATGGCTTGAACAAATTCCTGGGTAGTTCTGACGACCCTTTTTGCAAGAGAATCATTCAAAGAAGCGCAGATCTTAGCACAAATCGACACATCATCCTTTAAAAATTTAAGAAGTTCATAAAAGGGGAAACGTGTGATCTCGACATCTTCAAGAGCTTTCACATACGCAGTTCGCTGAACAGGAATAATGAAATTTATCTCCCCAAAGGTTTCACCGGTGAAGAGCGTTGTTATTCTCTTCTCATTTTTTTCTTCATCAATAAAGCAAATGGAGACCGAACCTTTTTTTATCACAAAAATATCACGATTCTTATCCCGTTCTTCCAGAATAAATGAGCCGGCTTTGTACAATTCTGTTTGTCCGATCTTTTCGACCTGCTTCACTTCCTGAGCATCGAGATACTTCAGGAGCTCGTTGTCGTTTTCTCGAGGGAAAATATTCATGTAGGATATAGTTTAAAAAGAAAGGGGATTGTACAAATTACATCCCCCAATTCGGATAAACAGAAAAAATGTAACCACGAATAAACACAAAAACACACGAATGAAAAAGTTAAGCATAAAAATTATCTATGTGAAAACTTACTAATTAAGAGGTTATAGAGACTGACGGGAATTATTTTGCTAAAAAAGATATTCTTCATTTATTCTTTGCGTCTTTGCGAGAATCTTAATTTTCACGTCCGCCTACTGGCGGATTGGAATCTAAGTGCCTGAAATATTTATTTAAAACTATTTACTATCTGTGCTGATAGTTTATTTAATTCCTGAACTTGAAGCTTTGAATAGGTTTGATCTTCGGAGGAATAGACAATATCTTTGATCTTACTCACATCCATGATCGAGTTTTGATAATATTGCTCGGACAGTAATTCCTCGTCAGAGATATTGGGAAGATCGTGAAGAAGGGCATTCACCACAGATTTATTTGCAAGTATAGAGGTGATCTGGGAACCGGTAAAATTATTCATGATAAGGTATGAAGCATTTTGGAGCCCTCGTGTCCATCCGCCAAATTGGATAAGAATAACAGAATCGAAATTCTCAAGATTATACAGCTCATCTGTCACATCACTTTCATATTCTTCGATCTTGGTCTCTACCTTCTTCCAGTCATTATCATCAAGAAGGATCTTGAGTGAGTCAGACAGCTTGAGAAATTCATCACTGACATTCAAAATCTCAGCATAATTCACAAGCTCTTTAGTGATATCAAGCAACGTATCTTTGTTCTTCGCTTTCACTGCAATGAGCGCATCTGCAACATCTGCACCAAGGTCAAAGGCAACCTGTGGGAGTGTTTTGGGATCGGGTTTCACCCTGTTCTTCAGCACACTATTAAAGTTTATGCCTTCAAGTGTCGTCAGATCATCAAGGATCATGGAGAAGGGAACATGCTGGGTGTGATAGATCTTTACGATCACTTCACCTTCAGACGGTTCCTGCTTCGGTGCCTTCTCTTTTTTTGTACAGCCGACTATTGCAATTAGTACAATAAGTACTAAACAAATTACTTTTTTCATTCGTCCTCCGCATTCATACAATAAAAATTTTAGCTTCTATTATATAAATTGGAAAAATTATAAAATTGCTGTCAACAATTCTATAGAAATGTGGTAATTATTTAAATTTGAACCTGATGATAATGTAGGTGAGAATATTGATCAGGAATCCATAAAGAAATGCAATTACCACATTTACGTTATAGGTATTATAATTTTTTCCAAAGATTATTTTTTTACTGCTCAGGAAATGATTTTTTGGATTATTGAGGAATCTGCCGTCAATCCTGGACACAGCAATATTGATTTCTTCGTTGATATATCTTTCAGGGTCGTTGTTGATAAGGAGTTTTGCTTTTTTGTTGCGCACTTCTTTTATTTCTTTGTTGAATTCGGGAATAGAAATTTCTTTATTTGATTTTTGCTGAAAGAGTATGTCCTCGCGGCTGTTGAGATTTGAGAGCTTTCTCTTATAGAAATTCAATTTTGCCTGTGCAGTAAACAGCCCTTCGAATAACCATCGTGACGGCATGATATGACAGAATTCCGGTATGACTGATTCGGGATTCACTTTGACGGTTCGATTCATCTTTTCGAATTCTATCACTGCGCCTGCAAATATCATTTGGGGAATAAGCACAATTGGAAGGATATTGATCATTGCCTTCTTGTCTTTGAGTACTGCAGATGCGAGAAGTCCAATTGAAAAACCTATAAAAGCCGAGAGGACAAGGTAACCTACATATACGAAAAACACCCCGCGGATCTCAAGAATAACACTCGAAACTGCAAAATAGATCACTGCCTGGAAAAAGGCAAAAATGGCAAGTGAGAGGTTTTTTACCAGCAAGACAAGTCCGCATTTGATGCGTAACTTTTTCTCTCGTATGATAATGCGTTTTTCTGAAAAGATATCATCAAGACTATTTGAAAGCCCCAGAAAAATAAAGACGATGATCGAGATGAATATGAAGATCTTCATATTAAGGTTGAATGCAAAAGAATAACTCTGTTCCGGGGGTGAGTACCGTAATATAATTGATATGAGGATCGCAAGAATCGGCGCTGCCAAAAATGTCACAATGAGATTCGATTTGTTCTTTAATTTATTAAGTATATTGCGTGCAAAAAGATAGTAAAATTGGGAGAAATATTCTCGGAACGGAGTTCTTTTATTGGAAATGGTTTTCTTGCTGACTGCTTCAGCCGCTTCATCAGATTGGCTCTGTTTTTTTATTTTCATCAGCTCAAACAACTGGTATTTCTCAAATTTTGCTTTCCAATGACTTGGGGGGAATTTTCTGAGTTCCTGCTTTGCCCCTCCAATTGAGCTTGAACGCTTATAGACAGGATTTCCTTCTGAATCAAGAAGAGGACATTGCAGAATATCAAAAAGATATTCAGCCATTTTCAGTTCTTTCTTTCTTAAAAGATTTCCCAAACCGTAGCTGATCTTCTCGAGCTCATCATTAAAATAGTTGAACACCTCTTCGGTGTTTCCAAAGAATACTTCCGTGCCCTGTTGGTCGATAAGGAGAACCTTGTCGAATTTCTGGAAAATATCAGGGTTCGGTTGATGGATCGTGGCAATGATTATCTTACCCTGTTCTTTAAGCTCATTGAGGATGTCGGTAATTTTCTCGGAATCCTTTGATGAGAGTCCTGATGTGGGCTCATCCAATATTATGATAAGGGGTTCCGCAAGAAGTTCGAGAGCGATGTTTAGACGTTTGCGTTCGCCGCCGCTGAGCTTTTTATCCATAATGGAACCGACCACAAGATCCCTTTTTTCGGACAATCCGATCTGTATGAGAATATTGTCGATCTTCTTTTTGAGTTCACGGGAATCCCTGATATGCGGGAGACGCAGTTTACCGCAGTAAAAGAGGTTTTCATAAACCGTCAGATTATTAAAAAGCAAATCATCCTGGGGAACATACCCGATATATTTCTGGAAATAAGAGTAATTTTTATAGAAATCAAAATCATTGATGAAAATAGACGCAGTATCGGGAATGATCTCTCCGATCAGGCATTTTAGAAGAGTTGTTTTACCGCTGCCGCTTGCGCCGAGGACGGCAAGAAATTCACAGCGTTTTACATAAAAATTGATCTCGTCCAATGCAATTTTATTATCGTCTTTAAAGGTGTAATGAAGGCTGTTAACCTCCATTTTGACAACCTCCAGCTCGACCTTATGAATATCAAAGAACTTATTAAAACGGATAGTAATTTTACCGACAGTAACGACATCTTTTGCGAGCTCAAATTCCTTTTCCTTATCAAGTGGTTGATGATTCAGGTAAATCTGAGGACTCTTGATCAAAGGCGAAATAAAATAATCATTATCTTTCTGTGAGATTTTAATAATTGCATTAGTAGATTTATGCTCATTCATGCGGAAAAAATCTTCATAACTCTCAAGAAATAGGGTGTCAAAACGCCGCTCATCCCTCGCAAAAGTGAGTTTTTCCGTGAGGATATCAAGTGGAGAGAGCTCTATAACATCATTAATAATAAAGCGGTCTGTAATTATCACTTCATAGATCGAACCCTTGGCAAGGAGAGTTTTATTCTGTATGATCTTTCCGTCGAAAACCTCTATCTTAAGCTTGTTCTTTTCCTGGGTGAAGTCGACATCAAAACTTTCTTTTGTGTATTTAATGACTTTTGCCACTTCCTCGACCTTGTTATGATAGAGTTTCAAAATATCATTATAGGATACCTCGACTGCATTTTCATCAGTGTGATTTTTCAGTATGATGGTTTCATCTTTTTGCAGCTTCATGAGCACGTTTTTATTTAATGCCTGTGAACCGATCCTGTATAAACCATCTACATAACTGCCAACCAGCACGAGATTTTCGATTATCAAAACTAATATTTTGTACGGCGTGTGATTGTCATCTCTGAGAAGAATATCACAATGCGGACTTTCCCCGAGCAGAAGAAAATTCATAAAGAGATTTTTGTCGATATTGAGCAAGAATTCCTGCAAGCTGATCTCGATCGAGTCATTTTCTTCTTCAATGAGGTCTATGATCTGGGAGTATGTCCGGATATCTATTTCCAGCAATTCCACGACTTCCAGAATATCCAACCTGTCCATCACAGAGAAATCGTCATTGATGTGCGCAATGAGCAGCAGATTCATCAGAAGTGTTATTTTATCGGGGAATCGCAGGTCGTTTTTTATGATATTAATTGCCTGTTTGAGCGGAAGGGGATTTTCAATAAGACGCTGAATATGGTGAATGTGTATTTCTTCCTGCCGGAAAGTGGTTTTGATGATATTGTATATTTTTTCTATATCGTTCTTGGAAAGCTCCTTTTTGTTAAAGCGGATAAGGGTAAGATATAATGCGACGACTGCGTTGATAATATCATCGATATTTTTCACGGGAGCTTTTTTCATCAAAGGATTTCCTTATTATGACTATGGGCATTTTCTTTCACAACTGCTTTGGTAGGGGAGCGGGTTTTTAATGTCAAATTTTTCGGAAATTCAGAGTAAACCAGACTTAGTTAAAGCATACAGAAAAAAATTACCACAGAGAACACAGAGAATTGCAAAAAATAATATGGAGTCGATGACTCTGTAGTCGAAAATTGACGAATTCTTTTTATATCTTTTCTTATATAGAGCCTTATTTATATATATCTTGAAAATTCAGAATATTGAATAAAAAGAAGAGGAGCATGCACTCCTCTTCAGTTTTAGTGATTATTAAGTAATTATTTCATCATAATTAACTTCTTTATTGTTGAGTGATTTCCAGCATCGAGTTTGTAGAAATACACACCATTTCCTAATTTTTTATTATTATAATCCGTTCCATCCCACATAATACTATATTTACCTGCTTCTCTTTTACCGTCATCGATCTTCTTCACAAACTGACCCCTTATATTATATATCTTCAGGGTAACTTGTGAGGATTGAGGTATGAAATAATCTATGCTAGTAGTGCTAAAACAGGGATTGGGATAACTCTGGAACAGTGTCGGTTTATCAAACACATTTGCATTATTGGAAGAAGGTTCAAGCCCTTTAATAATTGATTTTAATAGATCCATTGTAACTTCACGATGTGCTTCGTAAGATTTAGGAATGAGATCAGTATATTTTCCCATTACAGATTTACCGGCATATTGAGCTTCAAGATAGGTATTTCCTATGTCTATCACAGCATAACAAGAGTCCTCGTAAGATGGATCATTATCTAATATCGCTTCATAATTGACAATTGCATCTGTAAACTCTTCTTTCTTTCGCAAACACAAATTCCTGTATGTTTCCAATAGTTTCTCTGTGGTTTCCAAGTTCACAGGATTAACAAGAAGTGTATCAAGATATGACTCTAACACATCCCACTGATTTTTAAATCCAATATAACATGAATAAAGACCAACTACTCCAAGATCCGATTCATTGGTCTCAGGATATGTCGCAATCAATTCGGTAAAGGATGTTGATGCGTTATTATAATCCTCATCTAAAAGATAAGAATATCCTTCACCTAGCTTCTGGTTTTCAGGAGTCAGATACGGATTAGAACTCTTCCAATTGGGTTCTTCACATATAGGTTCAATAACAAAGGTCTCTGCTGGTATAAGGTGGGAAAGAATTTCTTCAATAACAGTACTGTTCCAATAATTGTTTCGTGCATTTAAATATTTTTCAGGATAGTCCTCCAAAACGATATAATTATCAAAAGTGCTATATATATCGTTATAGCCATTATCAAGATATACTTCCGACTCTTCAAGAAGGATATTTATCTCATTTTCAACTACTGCATTCTGGTATGGAGTCCCAAGTGTATCCAGGTCACTCAATATAGGTATGCTCTCATGAAAACCTGTTATACCGTAATTGTTGTATGATATATTGTTTTTCTTAATAAATGGTGTAGAGGTATACAAAGAGATACCAATATCATTATACATTATTGTACAATCTTTAATTATGTTATTCTCGGTATTCTCCATGAATAAACCTATTCCTGCATTTGTCGATTGTACAATGTTCAAACTGGGCATCATCACATCCGTTGATCGAGATTCCATCCCAATAACTCTTCGTTGTATCTGCACATAATCCTGAAAAGATTATTGGATTTTCTTCTGTACCTACTGCATGAACGTTTCGTCCTTCAATTAATCCACCTGATTCGAAAAGAATTTCATTACCCGGATTGATTATTAGTCTTGCTTCCGGTTCTTCAATGGGAAAACTTATCTTTGTATCAACAACAACATTGTGCTTTACTGTTATATCAGTTCCAATAACTTCAGGTATCGGTTGAAAATAACTTCCCGTATTTCTCGAATTGTTCTGGTATTGAGACCATTCTGAAGTAGAACTCGTTGAATACTCAATTGGAAATGCATATATGGTGCCATCCTGCATTATTAATACAATATCATTACTTGATTCTGCTGTCACCTTACCAATTGAAATAGACTCAAACGGATTGTATTCATCTGTATGAATATTCCACTCTGATGCTTCAAGGCAACTATTAGTAAACAATCGAAAATTATAATGGGAACATTGAATTATTTCTTGATTTCCATCATCATTCATATCGGTTAAAAGAACATCAGATACTTGCTCTATATATTCTAAAGATTTATCTATAATTTCACCGCTATGATTCCAAATTGAAATTAAACATGACTCCTCATCTAATGAACAGACATATACAATTTCTAATCCTGTATTATATTCATCAAAATTTCCTATAATTATAGGACAACGAGTAGCGTAATCTGCTACTAACTCCACATCCCATAAAGGATCGCTTTCTCCAAAATTAAAAACTACAATACCAGAATACAATCCTTCTGTCATTCCACCATGAGTATAATTAAACAAAATCTCTTTTACGTTATCCTCATCTATATCTGCAATTTGTGGTCCTGATAAAACCTCATATCCGCCCAAATTAGAAGACGAATGAGTTGTGCTAAAACTTTCACTGATATTGAATGAGCCATCAACAGAATAACATTTTAAGAACATAGTAGTTTGTGCGGACTGAGCTTTAATTAATGCAACAATTTCTTTCTTATTATCATTGTCAACATCAGAAACTGAAATGGGCTTCTTTATCCTAATAGATGTATCGTAAGTATATATTTGATCTGTTATTTGATCAATAATGTGAAAACCCTCCACGCCATTATATGGGTAAGTTGATGATTTCTGTGTAGATACAATTATCTCTAATTGCCCGTCTCCTGTGACATCTTCTAAGACGATAGTGTGTTTGCATATTCCATCTACCAGATATTGAGCAATTACATTACCATCTTTATCCCATATAAAAACATCACCATTGTCATTAGCGGCAACAATTTCATCATATCCATCATTATTTATATCACCGCATGCAGGAGTACAATCTATTGGATAATTAGTATCTAAAGATAAAACATTAGCATTATTATAAATATAAATATAAATATAACCTTCGGAAGAGCCAATAATAATTTCGTCCAGACCATCATTGTCGATATCTGACATAACTGCTTCCGTTGTAATAGTCTCACCAGCAGAAAGAGGAAGGGAGACTAATGGAGTCCCTGTATCAACATGAATCGTAAATAAAAATCCTATATCACAAGTATCCATACTATCTGCCTCAATATGAAGTGTGAAAATAGCAGTTCTTGGTACAATTGAATTATCTGAGATTGTAAATTTATTAACATTATTAGTTACGATTTCTTCCTGTTCAATATTGCCCCAGTACCCACAAGAATCTTCAATCGTTATATAAGGATCATCAGTTGATAAAGTACCACTAACATTTTCCACGTCAGCCCACCAGTTTTTGAGTTTTATTTGCACTTCTGCTGTCTCCCCACACTCAAAAATACTATTATTGCCATCCTCAATTACAACATCGTGATATCGAATAACAGGATGCTCGTTTTCGGTTAATGCTCTATAAGCATTAATTCTCCCAGCGCCTAGTCTGTACATATAATCAGAATTTTCAGAATTAATATCATCAGATGTTCCGAAAATTCTTCCACGTATTTGTTTATTTGTTAAGCCAGGAAAATGACTTTTAATAAGACCGGCAAGTCCGACAACATGAGGACATGCCATAGAAGTTCCCTGCATGTAATCATATTCCTGCTGATAACCATAGTATACATAAAGATAGAACTGATCATCAAAGGGCATAGTAGAATAAATCTTAGTGGTTGATGGATCTTCACCTTTTCCACCCGGTGCAGAGATATCAACCCAGTCTCCATAAGTAGAAAACGAACATTTCTCATCATTAACATCCGTAGCAGCTACAGCTATTACTTGCAGATAACTTGCCGGATACGTTTCATCGTCGTTACCATTGTTTCCACAAGAAGCGACTAGTAGCGGAGCATCCTCATATGATGATATCGAATCAACACATGCCTGCAATGTCGGACTATTTGTTAAACTACCCCAACTCATATTTACCACATCTGCACCATTATTATAAGCATACCAGAGTCCATTAACACAACAAACTAATGGAATTAATCTATTGCCTGCCCTTATTGTCATTATCTTGCTACCTGGATTCCCTGCTCCCCATCCACCGACAATACCGGCTATGCCAACCCCATTATTGGTCATCGCTCCGATGGTGCCGGACACATGTGTGCCGTGACCAAATAAATCTTGGGGTTTGTGTGGGTCTTCTTGTCCAGGTGGAATACATTCTGCATAGAAATTATATCCATAATAACCCAGACTATCCTGCCAGAGGTTAGCGTAAAGGTCTTCATGAATCGGGTCTCCCGGATTCAGCCCTAAATCTATGCCTGTATCATGCACTGCAATAACAACAGAGGAATCTCCATATTCAGCAATCTCGGACCACACGCTGTCCATGCCTATCTTTTCCAAACCCCACAATTTATCAGCATGCGTATCATTCGTGTTAACACCGGAATAGAGATCGAAAAGAGCATTGGGTTCTGCAAAGATAACTTCACCCTTAGTGGAAAATTCACTTTGCACATCTTCAACCGTAAATGTTGTATCAAACACTACCAGGTAATAGAAATAATCCATACCCTGTGGAATATTATTCTCGCCTAACTGTCGCAGATCGGAAATATTATACGTTGGAATAAGGGCATTGAACCATCCTTTATTCGTTGTTAATTGCGGTTCCTTTTGAGTAACATACAGAGCGTCCGTCGTATGGATCAGCAGATTGCCTTCCACATAGCCGTCTGCATAAACCGATGCTGTTAATAAGAGTCCCAACAGCATCATAAATACTGTCTTTTTCATTGTTCCTCCATGTAATAGCTTACTATTGCGAAGCCGTAAATTGTTTTCACTATTTTATCACAAGTATTTTTCTTGTGAGAGTAACATCTTCATTGTCTATTCTCATAAAATAGACGCCTGACAGTACATTATCGGTTCCTATGGTGAAAGAATTGCTTACACTATTCGTACAAATACTCTTTATTCTTTCACCTCGCACATTATAAAGAGAAATCTGCATTCGCTTCTGCTTTGGATTCTCAAACACAATAGTAAAATTGTCTCTCACTGGATTGGGATAAATGGATACCAAACCGTTAACGGACGAAGGATAAACTTCATCAATAGGATTATTGATAGTAAAAATAAACCGAATATAAGGCTTATATCCTGCTGTATTTTCCCCAGAGCCATATAACAAAAGATCATCAAGATCATCATAATCTGTATTTATTGGAAAACGTATGCGGTATTGGGAGTATTCTCGTTGTTCCTGAATATCCTCTTGTACATATTGAGTAATTTCAAGTTCCCTCCACCCGTCTTCCGGAGTCTCAGATATAATTCCAATACAATTTTCTAATACACCTGAATTAAAATCTCCTATATCCAAAGTGTATCCATAATCTACATGATCAACATAACAAGGGACTTCATAACTCCCCGAGGTCATATCCCATATCGGAAACACATCGGGTACTGAATTACCAAATGAAGCACTTTGATATATATATATATACGCACTATCTAACTCATATCCATCAGGGCCTTCGGGAAGTGGAATTGAAACAAAGGACCGGACATAGCAGTTTCCGCCATTATACCAATCCCAAAAATCTCCTGCAAGTAAACTACTAAGAATATCAACATAATACGTATTCCAATATGTATTATAATCAATACATCCATCCATCTCAGGGACACTATAGGTGGTATCTATAAGAGTATCTGCAGTCAACTGTATAGTCCCAGCTAATAATAGCGAAATAAGTAACATTATAATTCTTTTTCTCATACGCACCCCCATGGTGTGTTGTTTTTATTTAAAAATTACCGTAACTTCATCACCTTCTTTATGACATTCACATCCTTGCTCTCTACCCTTATAAGATAGATCCCGTTACTCATATCACGTCCAGTTTCATCTTTACCATCCCATTCAGCACAAAATCCTAAACCCGAATCACTAAATCCTAATGTCCTCAGCAATTGCCCTTTAAGATTATAAATTCCAACATGATTAATCTGTCCCTGTCGTGCATTATAAGAAATAGTTGTAGAATTGATAAATGGATTTGGAAATATGTCAATATTGTATTCAAATAGATAATTTTCATCCACAGAATATATTGTTTTGAAATACAGAATAAGTCCCGGATTGCCAATCCAAGGATATGATCCTTGATAAAAGTCTATATAATCCCAAAGTGAGTCCCAATCAGTATCAATAGTAAAACGGATTCGGTACTGGGTTTTATTTCTGTTATTATCATAATCATTTTGAACACAGGAAGTAATATCTAAATAACGATGACCTTCTTCACAACTATCGCTTATTATTCCTATGTTACTACATAAAGTGCCGGAATCACTTATATCTCCTGCCGTCCAATCTCCAGGATCAATATAATCACCATAATCTATATGATCCATTATGCAATACATCGTATTCTCACCCAAAACATCCCAGATCGGAAATTGTCCATAAATACTATTACCAAATGAATTTACCTGGTATAATCTGATATAGGCACTGTCAAGGGTATATCCTTGCGGGATGTTCGGCAACTCAAAACTGATAAAACTTCTCTCAGTTGAATTTGGATCCGATGGTGGTGGTGTTACTAACGCCTCACCGGTATCACCTGCAATGAGAGTATAATCATTAAAGCTTATACTTTGATTTGCCTGGCTCAATATTAAAGTCCCTGTCAAAGAACCGATTGCATAAACACTGTCTATAAGAGTATCTGCAGTCAACTGTATAGTCCCAGCTAATAATAGCGAAATAAGTAACATTATAATTCTTTTTCTCATACGCACCCCCATGGTGTGTTGTTTTTATTTAAAAATTACCGTATCTTCATCACCTTCCTTATGACATTCACATCTTTGCCCTCTATCCTGATAAGATAGATACCATTACTCATATCATAACCAGATTTATCTCTGCCATCCCACTCTGCACTAAATCCTAAATCAGAAACACTAAATCCTAATGTCCTCAGCAATTGCCCTTTAAGATTATAAACTCCAATTTCTCTTACCTGTCCCTGTCGTGCAGTAAAAGAAATAGTTGTAGAATTGATAAAAGGATTGGGGTAGGCAGAAATGTTGTAAATTTCTTCGTTAATATCATCATCTATGGAAGAAATTGATTTATAGAACAACATTATCATAGGGTCATGTTCAAAATCGTCAAAACTTGTTAAAAATCCCAAAGCGTCAGTCAAACTATCCCAGTCGGTATCTACTTCAAAGCGAATCCTATATTGGGTTTGATATCTGTCATTGTTATAATCATCCAACAAATACTGCGTTATGTCTAAATAGCGATAACCATCATCTCCATTGTCACTGATACAACCTATATCAGATTGCAGGGTTCCCGGATCACCGGCATCACCAATTGTCCAATCGGAAATATCAAGCATATCTCCATAATCTATATGATCCATGATACAGGGAAGTTCCTCTCCGTAAAAGAGGGGATACGGTTCTTGGATTCCAAAAATATTCCCGTCACCAACGCTATAAAACTGATATAATCTTATATAAACTGAATCTAATTCATATCCAACAGGGAGTTGGGGTAGTTCAAAGCTTACATAAGATCTTATGATTGAATTCGGATCAGAAGCAACTAATGATTCTCCAGAATCTCCTACTCCCATATCTTACATCCAGTTATTAACATAGCATATCTGGTCATTTTGACTGAAAATAATATCTCCATCTAATTCAGGTGTAGCATATACACTGTCTATAAGAGTCTCTGCAGTCAACTGTATAGTCCCAGCTAATAATAGCGAAATAAGTAACATTGTAATTCTTTTTCTCATACGCACCCCCACGGTGTGTTTTTTTTATTTATAAGTTATTGTGAGTTAATTACCTTCGTTACGATATTCACATCCTTACTTTCTATCCTGATATGATAGATACTGTTACTCATCTCAAGTCCAAATTCATGTTCTTATTTCCACTCCATAAAAAAAACAGATACATAAAATGTGTTTGTGAACTAATTTCAATAATCCTCATTACTTACTCTCAAAAATTGTGTATTGCGACATCATTAACTATCAAAATTATATAAAAAAATAGTTGTATTTTTGATAAAATAATTATTCTGATTATAGTAAAAATTACTGCCAAATTTATCAAGTGTTGGTGAAAGATTTTCTATAATACTATTTGCAGCTAATTGTATTGGACCACGG
>Ga0268278_1000900_pt1 | contig 18807 bp, 13 predicted proteins | sample saktaG_3_FD_190135 | JGI IMG/M metagenome (GOLD analysis project Ga0268278, IMG submission 190135) | Saline water microbial communities from Sakinaw Lake, British Columbia, Canada - sak_2010_1_5_55m | ecosystem: Environmental > Aquatic > Non-marine Saline and Alkaline > Saline ...
ACAAAAAATACTCGTTGTACGTCTCATGAAACTGTGACTCCTTTCATTTATTTTTTTCTGAGGTGCTAATATTTCACCTATAAATTGGGGAGTCACCTTTTTCAAATATTATTTAGGACAGATGTGAATTCTGCTATATTTTGGCAAAATAATTTCATCCGTTTCTGTGATGCCTTTTGTAGAGAGGATTTACACTGTTATAATTTATAATCAACTTTTTCATTCATGTTATTTCGTGGTTACATCTTTTTCGGTTTATCCGAGTTAGGAATTGGTATAGAGTAGGGGAATAATGTAACGCAAGATTCCAATCTTGCTTTTCTCAACATCGGAATGTTGAGTTACAATTGAATGATCTCATCAGTGTTTATCAGCTACATCAGCGTTCACCCTGTGAAATAATCCCGATATATCGTATCGGGACTGTTCCTGCTTTGCAGGATTTCACAAGGTAAATCTGTGTTCTACTCGTCACGGTGTCCTGTCTGGGCGTAGCGTAGCGAAGACTGAAATGAAATGAAGACGGATTTTTACATTTTCTGAACTCAGTCCAACAGCTCAAAAAATATCATAACAATTGACATGCATAGAATCAATTTTCGAATCTATCCAAGCTAAAAAGTATCTCAAAAAAATATGAACAAGAAATTTGACCCGAAACAAAATTACACATCAAGCATGAAGCGAGTGGGCTATATCACAAGAGAAAAAGCCACTCCAAAAGATTATGCAGTAATGGGATTCAAAAGCGGTCTGGAAGTCCACCAGCAGTTGAAAACTGAGGAGAAACTCTTCTGCCGATGTCCTGCCGGAAAATATCATGACCTGCAAGATTATGATGCCGAACTTATACGTCACATGCGTCCCACACTTTCAGAAATGGGCACTTATGACGGCACTGCATTGATGGAATTCCGCACTCGCAAAAATATAATATATTACATCAAAAATGAAACCACCTGCACCTACGATATTGATGACACACCGCCCTTTCCAATTAATAGAGAAGCCCTCGAATATGCGATTGAAATATCTTTGCTGATGCATCAAAACATTGTTGGCGAACTGCACATTACGCGCAAACAATATCTCGACGGCAGCATTCCAACCGGTTTTCAGCGAACTGCGATCGTGGGCATTGAAGGAGAAATTCCGCTCAAACATAAAAATGTCCGCATCATTCAGCTCAGCATAGAAGAAGATGCATGCCGCGAGGTTTCTGATATTGGCCATGAAAGGATCTATACAACGGATCGGCTTGGGATTCCGCTTATCGAGACAGTGACCTATCCCGAACTTCTCACTCCGGATGAAGTGACGGAAGCAGGACAGGTTATCAGATTTATAAACAGAAGCTCCGGTAAAGTACGTGTTGGTATTGGAGCAGGCAGGCAGGATGTGAATGTCAGTATCACCGGCGGAACACGGGTCGAAATAAAAGGTGTTTCCCGTATCAAATGGATAGCAAAACTTACACATAATGAAGCATTTCGTCAGAAAGCACTGCTGGAGATCAAAAAGGAATTACTTGATCGAATTAAAAATACAGAGAAATGGAAACCAACTTTCAAAGCAATTACCTTTGATATTTCTGATATCGAATACCAGCCAATAAAAGATGCAATGGATAGGAGCTGGAAGCTCATTGCCTGCAATCTGCCTGAGTTCAAAGGAACACTCTCTTTCTTCCTGCAGCAGGGCAAGACCTTTGCTGATGAGTTGGAAGGTCGATTGAAAGTTATTGCGTGTCTTGAGAAACCGAATATGGTGCATTCTGAGGATATGAATCCTGTGTTCAATGAAGATATGTTGAAGAAGCGAAGCAAATTATTAAAATGCGGTGAGAATGATGCACAGATCGTGTTCTGGGCTCCTGAAGAGGATGTCAAAACTGCGATGGAAACCATTGAGGAGCGCTGCAGAATGGCTTTTGAAGGTGTGCCCAACGAAACAAGAAAAGCTCTCGATGACGGCACCACGATCTTTGAACGCGTGCTCCCAGGTGCTGATAGAATGTATCCTGACACAGATTCTGCTCCCATCCCGATCAAAGATGAGTATATTAAGGAAATTGGTAAATCGCTTCCTGTTAGTTTGAAGAAGCGAATGGAGCAGCTCAAAAAATGGCATATTCCTGAAGATTGCTATTATTACATTCTCAGAAATGATCTAATGCCCTTGCTGGAGCGAATGATCAGGTATCTTGGGATCTCTCCGAAATGGGCTGGAACGCTTCTGGGTCATAGGTTAAAACATATTGAGGGTCAGAACAGATCATCAGTTCCATTTGAATATGAACGGGTGTACGAGTTGATAAAATTCCTTCAAAAAGAGCAAATCGATCTTGATATTCTTCCCTCGATGCTTGAGATCCTCTATGTGAATCCACGTATGGAATTTGAATCGATACTCAATCTTGTGAAATTTGAAAGGCAAGAGAAGAACGAAATTCTCAACGACATTCCAAGCTTATGTTCAATGTTCAATGAGATCGGCGGATCTGCCAATTCCGATGCAGAAAAAAAATGGATAATGGGGCATCTGCGAGCTATTGCTTTGGGGAATATGCCGCTCAAGGATCTTCATCAGGCAGTAAAGAAAATACTGCGGGGAGATGAGCTATGATAGATATATTTAAAGGTTATAAAGGACAGTCGCTCTCGGTTTTGAAGAATTTCAAGGTTCGTGTATGGAGCGATGCTGAGATATCAACAACTCGAGGAAATTTCAAAGGGATCATTCTGCCTCGATCAGAAAATGATGATGACATGCACATTGTGCTGAAACTTGCCACTGGCTACAATGTGGGAATTGATGTAAACACGATCACGGATATGAAAGAGATCGGCTATAAAGAAGCTCATTATAAAATTCCTGAAAAAAAATTTCCTTTTACAGAAGGCAAACCGAATATAAAACTCTTAGGCACCGGCGGCACGATCGCTTCACGATTGGATTATAGAACCGGTGCTGTCATTCCTGCATTTTCTCCGGGTGAGCTTTATGGCGCAGTTCCGGAACTTGCTGATATTTGCAATTTGCAGACCGAAAAACTTTTTGCGGTTTTCAGTGAGAATATGGGACCCGACCAATATAAAAAGCTCGCAATTACGATCGGAAAAGAGATTGAAAAGGGCATAGACGGCATTGTGATCGGGCATGGAACAGATACGCTTCATCATACTGCCGCCGCACTTTCATTTATGATACAAAATTCACCTGTTCCTATTGTGTTGGTTGGCTCGCAGCGTTCGTCAGACAGACCTTCTTCCGATGCAGCTCTGAATCTCATCCACGCAACAACCACTGCTGCCACGTCTGATATTGCGGAAGTTCTGGTATGTATGTTCGGTCCTACATCCGATGAGTATGGCTTGCTGCACAGGGGAACTCGTGTAAGAAAGATGCACTCGTCATATCGCTCAACTTTCAGAACAATAGGGGATGTGCCGCTTGCGACAGTTACTCGTGATGGTGTTGTGCTGATAAAACATAATTATAATCACAGGCGCAAAGATAGGAATGTTACGATTCTTCCTTACTTTGAGGAAAAGGTCGCTTTGATTTATTACTATCCGAATATGCAGCCAGATATGATCTACTCGCTCATCGATAATGATTACAAAGGAATTATCATTGCCGGTACTGGTCTGGGGCATGTGAACAAACCGCTTTATCCTGCCATCAGGAAGTGCAAAGAAAAGGGCATTCCTGTTTATATGACTGTTCAGACTCTGTGGGGTTATGTGCACATGTTCGTGTATGATACAGGACGTGATCTGATGAGTTATGGAATTATTCCGGCAGAAAATATGCTTCCTGAAGTTGCTTATATCAAGCTTGGCTGGGCGCTCGGGCAGACCAATGATCCTGAAAAAGTAAAAGAGATCATGCTTACACCAATTGCCGGTGACATTACTAAACGGGAACCCTATAACGGTTATCTTATTTATCAGGGTGGCATTCCGGAAGTGGAAGAATTCATTAAAAAAGTGCATAAATAAAAGCAAGCACTGCGACTAATGGAACGCAGATATATGGCAGATACAGAAATTGAATTATTTTACCACAGAGGGCACAGAGAGTACCAGCCTTAGTGACACTACGACGCGGCAAGCAGAGGGAGAGAAAATGATGGGGGTATTATGAATTGTGGCTTCAAATGTAACTCAACATACCAATGTTGAGTACGCAAGACTGGAATCTTGCGTTACATTAAAATACGAATTTACACAAAATAATAAGGATTGTCACACTGAGGCTCTCGAAGTGTGATATGGTATTAGTCTGTAGCCCTTCGACAAGCTCAGGGTGACAATTTTATTGGGGGGAGTTCGGTTTATCCCTTATTCCTGACTCAATTTATTCAACCTGTTCAATTCTCTTTTTCTTGTCGTTTCACTGAGAATTTTCTTTCGCATTCTGATGTTTTTGGGAGTTACTTCCAGCAGTTCATCATCATTAATATATTCAAGAGCTTGTTCCAAACTGAATTGCCTTGGCGGGACAAGGTTGATCGCATCATCAGAGCCCGCAGCACGAACATTTGAGAGTTTTTTGCCCTTCACTATGTTCAGCACCAGATCGTTTTCCCGTGAATGCTCACCGATGATCATTCCTGCATACACTTCCACACCCGGTCCGATGAATAAAATTCCGCGTGCCTGGAAATTGAACAGCGAATATCCGGTTGCTGTGCCATTTTCCATAGCTATCAAAGCACCGCGTTTTTTCTTGTCCAGGTCACCTTTGTAAAATTCATATTCATAAAAACTATGATTGATGATACCTGTTCCGCGAGTCGTGGTGAGAAATTCGTTCCTGAAACCGATCAATCCGCGAGCGGGTACTTTATATTCCAGGCGTGTGTAGCCATCAGTGCCCGGCACCATATTCAGCATTTCACCTTTTCGGTAACCAAGCATTTCGATAACGGTTCCTACAAATTCATCAGCAACATCTATAGTCACAAGCTCGATCGGCTCTGTGCGTTTTCCATCGAGCTGACGATAAATAACTTTGGGTGTGGAAACTTGGAATTCAAAACCTTCACGGCGCATGTTCTCGATGAGAATGGAAAGTTGAAGCTCACCGCGTCCTTTTACTATAAATTCATCTCCGTTTTCCGTGCCTTCGATCTTGATACTGACATTGGTTTGAAGCTCTTTCTGCAGTCTATCCCAGATATTTCTGGAAGTGACATACTTGCCTTCTTTTCCGGCAAAAGGAGAATCATTAACTCTGAATGTCATTGAAAGGGTAGGGGCATCGATCTCTATGATCGGAAGCGGTTTTGGATTCTCCTTGCATGCGGCTGTTTCTCCCACATCGACTCGTTCCATTCCGGCGAGTGAGACTATATCTCCAGCAAATGCCTTTTTTATTTCTTTCTTTTTCAATCCTTCATAATGGAAAATCTTTGTTATCCGATAGAGCAGTCTTTCTCCATCACGTTTTAATAATACAACCTCTTCGCCCTGGCTCACAGTCCCATTTGTTATTTTTCCTGTTCCGATCTTCCCAAGATAATTATCATATTCGATCGCAGAGACCAGCATCTGAAATGGTTTGGATACATCGCCTTCTGAATCTTTCACTCTGTGTATGATCGTTTCAAATAAAGGGATCAGGTCGTCATTGTCATCTTCCAGCTCATACCTGGCATACCCGTCTTTGCCGGATGTAAAAAGAACTGGGAAATCTAATTGAGCATCATTTGCATGCAGGTCGCAAAAGAGGTCGAACACCATTTCAAGAACCTCGGCAGGCCGGGCATTCTGTCTGTCTATTTTATTAATGATAACAATTGGATTTAATCCTAATTCCAGGGATTTTTTTAATACATATTTTGTTTGCGGCATCGGACCTTCAAAAGCGTCAACTAGTAACAGAACAGAATCCACCATTTTCATGATGCGTTGCACTTCGCCGCCAAAATCAGCATGCCCGGGTGTATCAACAAAATTTATTTTATAGTTTTTATAGGTAAGAGATGCATTTTTGGAAAATATGGTAATCCCGCGCTCTCTTTCAAGATCATTGCTGTCCATCACGCGGTCTGCAATGTTCTCGTTATCTCTGAAGATGCCGGACTGCCTGAGAATTGCATCCACCAGCGTGGTCTTGCCGTGATCCACATGAGCGATAATAGCGATATTTTTAATTTTTCTCATTATTTTTCATTTCTTGATTTTTTCTTTTGCTACAGGTTACAAAAAAGTAGCCTTATCAAAATCCGTTGGTTATTGAGTCAATGTATTTGAGGGAATGGTGGGATTATGCGATGAGAAAACTGCACAAAATGAATCTGTTCCCTAAAATAAGGAAAGGTATTTTTTAAATACAAAAATCCTGTTACGTCGAGCACCCGTTGATTCGATGATCAGACCTTCTTTCATCAAATCATTTATCACATTCCGGATTGTTCGCTCTGATATCGAAAGTTTTTTCGAAATTTCTTTTACATTCAGAACAGGTTTAATATAAAAGAGTTCAACGATTCTTCTCACATTATCTGCTCTGCGTCCCAGTTTTGTAACCAAAATATCGCTATCACTTTTTAATTTTAAAATTTTATGAAAAGTATCTTTTCCTTTATTTGCAGTTTCAATTACTGCATTCAAAAAGAATTTTATCCAATGAATAATATCATCAGCTTCCCGTACTCGGGACAAAGCATCATAATATGATGATCGGTTTTTCTCAAAAAAATCTGATAAATATAATGAGGGCTGCTTAAGTAACTTAAAATTTACCAGGTACAAAGTTATCATTAAACGACCGATTCTACCATTTCCATCCAAAAATGGGTGGATAGTTTCAAACTGGTAATGGCTAAGAGCAATCTTGATCAAATGGGGTACCTGAATATCAGGATTGTGCCAGAAGTTCTCAAGGTCGCTCATCAAATCACCGATTTCTTCATGATGAGGTGGAATAAATACTGCATCAGATAAGCCCGAACCACCGATCCAGTTTTGACTTTTTCGGAATTCTCCAGGTGTTTTATGCTCACCGCGTACACCACTCATAAGTATTTTATGAGTATTACGTAATAAACGATTTGATAATGGCAAAGTTTCCAATTCTTCGATAGATCGATTTATTGCTTCTATATAGTTATGTACTTCCTGCCAGTCATTGCGGCGTTCTGGTAAAATATCGTCACCGGACATCAAGGCTTCATTTATATCTGTTTTAGTTCCCTCTATACGACTGGATGTGTTTGCTTCTTTAACAATATGCATCATAATAAACAGATCAACATTGGGTACAATGAGCGTGAATGCATTTAATTCACCCAAAGCACGGGTTGCATTTTCCAATAACACGTTAATGAATGGGTTCTGCCAAATCCAGTTTTTATTGATCTTTTGTGGAGAGAAACTTTTATACTGATATTGTTGAATATAATTACCAGCTATAAATTCTTCAAATTTCATTATTACTCCTGTTTAGGATAACTAAACTTTCATAACTAATTTTCCGCAAGATAATCTATAGAGAAAATATTCTCAATTAATTTCCGCATGAAATTCCTTGCGGAAATATTACACGATTTATTACCGTATGGGGGCGGACGGAAAAATTTTGGCAAGTTATTTTTCATAAATGTTACATGTCTATCAATTCCCATATTTCTATTTATCAAGTTCCACTTTCTTTTGCAGCAGGTCACAAAAAAGTAGTCTTATCAATATCCGGTGGTTATTGAGTCAAGTATTTGAGGGAATGGTTGATTTAGTATTGATATTAATAGATAGGAAAAAAATGATTAGATTTAGTGAAAAGCTTTGATCGTTTCTTCTGTAATATGTTCTGCTTTAGTAAATTCATAAATAAGAGAATCTAATATTTCTACACAATTTCGTTTAGATTTAATTATCTTTGACGACATTCTTGGCCAATTTTTAATTACATCTTGAAAATCTATTGTCTTCTCACGGACGAATAGAATAGTTCTCAACATTTCATTTGCGCCATTTAGTGAAAGTTCTATTTCTTTATCATTCGATCCAAATTCAATTTGTATAGATAAAATTGAAGTGAAAGTAGTAATGTATTTGTAATAACAGCTACTAAATTTAGGTATTAGAACTGTCATACTATTTGCAAAATGATTAACATCATCAGCTGAGAAATCTATGACTTTTTTACTTTGAGATAATTTTTGTTTCTGAATTGTTTTTGATTTTTTTATATAATTTAGTTCAGAGGTTCGTTTCTGTAAATTTTCACCTAATAGATTAATGGTTTCTGTCATACTATTCATAATTTTTTCAAATTCAATGTTTATTGTTTCTTGGATTTCAATAAGCTCAAAAAATCCTAGTTCATTATCTTGAAATTTTGTAACTAAGTTATTACGATTAGACGAATCAGTATGAAAAGTAGTATCATTTTTCATTGTATTTTTCTTTGTTAATATCTTATTATCATAATTAGTCACTTGCTTTATCAGGTGCAACCTTAATAGTTTTTCAAATTCCGTGATATCTGAATACTCCCAATACAAAGTACCCTTTTGACTAATCAATTTTTTGAAATCTTGAATTTTATTTATCTCATATGGATTAATCTTACTTACTGGAATAGGGGTATTTTTAAAATAAAATAATATTTTTACAGAATCAGGATTTTCAATAAATCGTTTGTATGCTATGTTAAATTCTTCTTCAGTACCAGAGCCAGCTTTTTTTGTTGGCGTTCCAAATGTTGCCCAAAGAATTCCTACAAAGATATCATAATTTGAACCAATCTGTTTGTTTATTACATCTTGTGGGTCAGATGAAGTATCGGAATAACAATAATTTTCCCATATAAGTAAATTTAATTTAATTTGTGTAAAACCACATAATTCATTGTTGATATCATGGATAATATCTTTAAACAAATTTCTTTCATCTTTTAAATCAGACGGTGACGATACTAGAACATTAAGTTCTATCATTTTCTTAGCCATATAGTTCCTAATATTATTTATATTTTTCTATTTTTTTTTTGGAAAAACAATGTCAATGAATTTATTAATTTGTAAGGGATATAATTTAAGTAGCATCCACAAGTTTGACAAAATATCCTGCTCTACAAAACTTCACATATCATAATTCCGGAGGTTTCATGCTCAAAAAGATCGATCCTGAAAAAACCGATGCATGGAAAAAACTACAGAAACATTACGACATAATTCAGCACGCTTCAATCCTCGTCCTCTTTACCAAGCCCCAGCTTGGTAAAGCAAGCTATCGATAATTATTTATGAGAAGCTCATACAAGTTTTCTGAATATGCCACCGAAATCTACTTTTTAACATTCACAATAGTTGAATGGATTACCATATTCAATTACCCCAAATATTGTGATATAATCGTGAACAATTTTCAGTTTTACAGAAAGAATCAAGGGCTAAAAATACATTATCTTATCATAATGCCCGAACACATTCATCTTATTGCATCCTCTGAAAATAATATAGGAAGGATAATAAGAAATTATAAAAGTTTTTCAGCAAAAGAAATTATACAAAATCTGAAACATGATAAGCGCACAGAGATATTAAATTTGTTAAATTTTTATAAAAAGAAGTCTAAATCAGAATCAGAATATCAAGTATGGCAAGAGGGCAGTCATCCCGAAAGAATAACTACTACAGATATGTTAAATCAGAAGATTAATTATATTCACTATAATCCAGTTAAAGCCGGTCTAGTGACCATTCCTGAGCAATGGAGATATTCCAGCGTTGGTTATTATGATGGAAATGAATCTATAATGGAATTTGATGAGCTTGTCTTTTAATTCTATGAAGACACAGTTACTTGTGAAGTAATTGCTTTACCAAGCTGGGGCTTGGTAAAGAGAAAAAAGAGTGGGCTGCTTTTTCGAGGATTCAGTAGGGCCATTTGCCATTAATAGACCGCTTATTATAGCATTCTCTGAATGCCACTTCGATAAATCGTTGAGAAGTCCAGTAATGCTTCTTCCGTCCTCCTTTCTCCATTTTCCGTATTTCTTTGACAAAATATCCTGCTCTACAAAACTTCACCTATCATAATTCCGGAGGTTTCATGCTCAAAAAGATCGATCCTGAAAAAACCGATGCATGGAAAAAACTACAGAAACATTACGACATAATTCAGCACGCTTCAATGAAGAAAATGTTTGCAAACGATCCATCACGATTTGATAAATATTCGATCACATTTGAGGATATTTTGCTCGACTTTTCAAAAAATATAATAAACGAAGAAACAATGAAACTACTTATCGAGCTTGCAAAGGAATGTGAACTGGAAGATGCTATTGAAAAAATGTTCACCGGTGACGAGATCAATGAAACCGAAAACAGAGCGGTTCTGCATACTGCATTGAGAAATTTCTCAGACGATCCTGTGTATGTGGATGGGGAAGATGTCATGCCGGAAGTGAGAGCAGTACTTCAGCAGATGAAGGGATTTTCTAAGAAGCTTCTCAGCGGAGAATGGAAGGGCTATACGTGCAAGCCGATCACGGATATTGTGAACATTGGCATTGGCGGCTCAGATCTGGGTCCGGTCATGGTAACGGAAGCGCTTAAGCCATACTGGAAGAACATCACAACTCATTTTGTCTCAAATGTTGACGGCACTCATATTGCAGAAACCTTGAAAAAACTCGATCCTGAAACCACACTTTTCATGATCGCTTCCAAAACCTTTACCACGCAGGAAACAATGACCAATGCGCGCACTGCAAGGGACTGGTTTCTTGGACATGCTAAAAATTCAGAGTATATAAAAAAGCATTTTGTTGCGATCTCGACCAATAAAGAAGGGGTTATCAAATTCGGCATCGATCCGAAAAACATGTTCCGGTTCTGGGATTGGGTTGGCGGACGCTACTCGTTATGGTCAGCTATCGGGCTGTCCATTGCCTGTACGATCGGTTTTGAGAATTTCGAGCTTTTACTCAGAGGTGCTTATGCAATGGATGAGCATTTCAGAACTGCATCTTTTGAGAAAAATATACCTGTTATTCTTGCATTGCTTGGAATATGGTATAATAACTTTTTCAATGCAGAAACTCAGGCAATTTTGCCCTATGATCAATACATGCACAGGTTTGCTGCCTATTTCCAGCAGGGAGATATGGAGAGCAACGGAAAATCAACGGACAGAAATGGAAATCCAGTCGTGTATCAGACTGGTCCAATTATCTGGGGAGAGCCGGGTACAAACGGACAGCATGCATTTTATCAGCTCATTCACCAGGGAACAAAACTCATTCCCTGTGATTTTCTTGCGCCTGCGATCAGCCAGAATCCGATAGGGGAGCATCATAAAATACTACTCTCAAATTTCTTTGCTCAAACAGAAGCATCGATGAGAGGTAAAATCGAAGCAGAAGTCAGAGAAGAACTCAAAAAAGCTGGTAAATCTGACGAGGAGATTGAAAAATTTCTGCCTTTTAAAATCTTTAAGGGCAACAAGCCGACGAATTCTATCTTGTTTAGGAAGCTGACACCCTTTACGCTCGGAAGTCTGATCGCAATGTACGAACATAAAATATTTGTGCAAGGTGTGATATGGAATATCTTTAGTTTTGACCAGTGGGGCGTGGAGCTTGGCAAACAGCTTGCAAAGAGCATTTTGCCTGAGCTGGAAACCGACGAACCAGTCACAGATCATGACTCATCAACAAATGGATTGATCAATTCATACAAGCGGATGAGAGAATAGAAATGAGATGCATTTAAATTTGAAACAATTTATTGAATTTTCATAATTCTTGACGTCGGGTATTAATTCTATCAGTAAAAGGATGTTTGTAATTGTTTGGGCATTTCTAAGAGAATAGTAAGTAGAAAAAATGAAAAAAATCGAATTACTTTTATCAATCATTTTAATAATGTTTGTTACATCATGTATTAAAATAACTGAATCTGATAATATTCCACCAACAGTTGTCATTACTCATCCAGCTAACAACTCAGAATTTGTGCAGGGAGAAATCATTTCGATTACAGCAAATGCTAATGATAATAAAGGTGTTGAGAAAGTTGAATTCTTTATCGATGGCACAATGGTTTCAACTGATACTACCGAACCCTATGAACATGTGTGGCACTCTGGATTTAGAAAAGATGTAAATCATACCGTTTATGCAAAAGCGTTTGATGCAAGTAATAATAGTTCCTCATCAGAATTAATTAATGTAATAGTTGGAGAAACGGGTACTGTAATTGATATTGATGGTAATATTTATTCTACGATTTTACTTAGTAATCAGATTTGGATTGCAGAAAACCTAAAAGTAACCCATTATCGAAATGGAGATCCAATTCCTCATGTAACTGATCATGATGAGTGGATCAATACAACTTCTGGTGCATATTGCCTGTACTGGAATAACCCTACTAATGTAGACATATACGGCAACCTTTATAATTGGTATGCGGTAGATGACGAGCGTGGACTTGCACCTACGGGATGGCATGTGCCTACTGATGACGATTGGAAAGAACTGGAAATGTTTCTTGGGATGACACAAGCTCAGGCTGACAGTACAGGATATCGTGGAACAAATGAAGGTAGTAAATTAGCTGGTAGGGGTGAGTTGTGGTATCCGGATGTTTTAAAAAATGATCCTGAATTTGGTTCAAGCAGATTTACGGTTTTGCCTGGTGGTCGCTATGACTACACTGGTTTCTATTATTTAGGATTCGGCGCTTACTTCTGGTCTTCTAATGAGCTTAATAGTAACCGTGCATGGAATCGGTTATTGAATTACATTTACACAAAAATTTATCGTTACAATGTCCCTAAAATTTATGGTTATTCTGTTCGCTGTGTCAGGGACTAAATTTACTGTTTATCGACAATATAACGGATGAAGTTCAGATCAATTTATGAGTCTCTGAATTCCGTGTCAGATTTGCTACCAGTGAAGTCCAAGTAATATAAAGACACCATAATTAGCGTTCATTTGATTTCCATCCTCCGTCCTCCATTCTCCCTCCTCCGTTTTCCATTCCTTTGCTGACCCTTTTCATTTCTCCGAAGACCGCAATACCAATGATACTGCTCGTGTCGCTCATAATTAATATTTCTGTGCTCTATAATAGCAGGAAATCTCTGAATTTTAAGTTCATTTTGCCGATTTTCCTTTTCAGTATGATCGGTGTACCGATCGGTGCAAAATTGCTGCTGATCCTACCGGATTATGTGCTCAAGATCGTGATCGGTGTATTCATCTTACTGTTCGGGATCCTTTTCTTCTTTAATGTGCACTTCAAGGTGAAGCACGAGAAAATTACAAGAGCATTTGTCGGTTTTTTTAGTGGTCTGTTGAACGGCAGTATCACTATGAGCGGACCTCCGATCATACTTTTCCTTGCAAATGAACAAAAAGGGAAAATGCACTTCAGGGCTCATCTCGCATCATTCTTTCTGCTCCTGACGCTGTTCACAATTCCGGTTTATTTATACTACGGGCTCATCACAAAAGTGGTTGTGGATTATGCCTTAATCTTTAGCATTGCGGTCATTCTTGGTGTGCTCGGAGGTAACATTCTCATCCGCAGGATACAGGAAGTACATTTCAGAAAGTTGACACTAATGATCATTATTTTAATGGGAGTCCTGGCAGTATATTCAGGCATACAAGGAGTTTTATCATGAAAGAATATGATGTCATAGTAATAGGTGGAGGAGCTTCCGGGCTGGCTGCTGCGATCTCTTCAGCCAGAAAAGGGGCAAAAACTACGATCATCGAGCGTTTGCACCGAATTGGGAAAAAGATACTCGTGACTGGAAACGGGCGCTGTAACTTCTTAAATGCATCTCTGCAGAAAAAAAATTATCATGGAACTGATCCTGTGTTTATACAAAATGTGTTCGCACAGTTCAATGGTGCACAAATTCTTGATTTTTTTCATGAACTAGGAATTCTTTCAAAAGAGGAAGAGAACGGGCGCATATTTCCGAGATGTGACAAGGCAAGTGCAGTTCTTGATGTGCTTCGATATGAATGCGATCGGCTGGGAGTTGATGAGCTATGTTCACAGAAAGGCGTGGAAATTCAGAGATTACAGGAGTCTTTTGTGATAAATACTAATGAAGGTCAGGAATTCCGGGCAAAGAAGGTAGTGCTAACAACAGGCGGGAAAGCAAGTCCGCAGTTCGGCTCTGACGGCTCGGGTTTTGCTCTTGCACAGAAGTTAGGGCATACGATCATTGAGCCATATCCATCTCTTGTGCAGATAAAACTGGATGATGAATATCTTAATCACCTTAAAGGAATACGAAATGATACACGTGTATCTTTGTATGCAAATGAAAGTCTGATCGATACACAGAAAGGGGAGATACTTTTTACCGAATATGGCATTTCGGGCATACCGACCCTGCAGCTCAGCAGATACATTCATTATCCTGAACTGAAAGATACTTCTATGGAACTGCATGTTGATCTCTTTCCGGAAATATCATTTCACGATATGAAAAAGATGTTGATAGATCGTTTTCAAACATTATCTTACAAATCTGTGGAACATGCAATGATCGGGCTGATCAACAAGAAAATGGTGCTTCCGACTCTTTCATTGGCAGGAATCGATAAGGCAAAGCTGAGTTCCGAATTAAATAGCGCTGAGATAGAGAACATCACTCATCAAATAAAAGATAGAAGATTCACTATCAAAGGCACACTTTCATGGCGTGATGCGCAGGTAACAGCAGGCGGAGTTTCCACTAAAGAAGTAGATGACCGAACTCTTGAATCAAAACTAATACCGGGTTTGTATTTTGCAGGAGAAGTGTTGGATATTCACGGCGATTCGGGCGGTTACAATCTTGCATGGGCATGGGCATCGGGATATGTAGCTGGAATGCATGCTGCTGAACCCTTGAAGAAAAGGAAAAAATGATACGAATAGAAGAAATAAAACTTCCGATAAATTCTTCTCGAACTCGATTGAAAGAGGAAATTCTTAAGATACTTCCAGTCACAGATGAAGATATTGAGTATTATAAATTAGTCAAAAAAGCAGTTGATGCCCGTAAGAAAGATAATATCCAATTTGTCTGTACTGTTGATGTAATATTTTCTGATACATCAGTTGAGGAAAAGGTTGTAAAAACCTTACAGGAAGTTAAATATGATAAAGTGGTCAAACAGCATCGTATAAGGGAAATCGAGCCATATAGCTATGATGTGCCACGAGCAAATTATACAGATCATAAGCAAAGACCGATAATTGTTGGCAGCGGACCAGCCGGATTATTTGCAGGATTATTACTTTCCAAAGCAGGTTTGGAACCACTCATTATTGAGAAAGGAAAAAAGGTCGGTGAAAGAGTAAAGGATGTTAGAGAATTTTTCAATACAGGTGAATTGAATACAAAGTCAAACATACATTTTGGGGAAGGCGGGGCAGGTACATTTTCTGATGGAAAACTCTACACACTGATAAATGATAATCGAACAAAACATATTTTTGATGAATTTATTGCAGCCGGTGCTCCGACAGAAATTGCCTACAATGCACGTCCTCATATTGGTACTGATAATCTGCGTAAAGTGGTTAAAAATCTTCGGGAAAAGATAGAACATCTCGGCGGTGAATTTTTATTTGAGCATGAGTTGAAGGATGTCATAATAGAAAACGGAATACTAAAAAAGATACAAGTCAATGATGCTTATTATGAAACTTCATCTTTGATACTGGCAGTTGGTAATGCTGCAAGAAATACTTTTGAAATGCTTCACGATCGAAATGTACTTATGGAAGCTAAGCCCTTTTCTATGGGTGTGCGTATCGAACATCCACGGGAATATATTAACAAACTTCAATATGGCGAAGAGTACAAAAATCCGAAGCTGCTGCAAGCAAATTACAAACTGGCGGTACATCTGAAAAATGGCAGAGGAGTATATACTTTCTGCATGTGTCCCGGCGGGTGGGTTGTACCTGCTGCTACAGAAATGGATGGTGTTGTGATCAATGGAATGAGTACTTTTACTCAGGATAATATAAACTCAAATGCAGCGATTCTGGTGAATGTCACTCCTGAAGATTTTCCTTCTGAAGATCCTCTTGCTGGTGTTGAATTTCAGAGAATGTGGGAGAAGAAAGCTTTTGCCTGTGGCGGAGGAGATTTTTATGCACCTGTGCAGCTTTTGGGAGACTTTCTTGAGGATAAACTTTCAGCGTCTTATAAAAGTGTGATTCCGAGTTATAAACCTGGGAAGACACCCGGAAGTATCAGAGAATGTCTGCCTGATTTTGTATATGAAAGCTTGAAAGAAGCAATTCCACTCCTAGACAGAAAACTGCCCGGTTTTGCCTATCCATCAGCAGCTCTGACAGCAATCGAAACCCGGAGTTCGTCTCCTGTTCGCATTGTGAGAGGTGAAGATCTTCAGTCAAACATAAAAGGGCTCTATCCTGCTGGTGAGGGAGCAGGATATGCGGGCGGGATCGTATCCTCAGCAATTGACGGGATGAAAGTCGCTGAAAAGATCATAGAAAAATACACTACAAAGAAGGATCGATGAATGTCTTTTTTCTGATTGCCTGTATTCTTTTGTTTATGCTCTCGATCACTCATGTGATGTGGGGAGAGAAGAGCGAGGAGCGTAGAGCGAAGAGAGGAGTGATCCGGTTTCGGATTTCGGGTAAGAAATTGTTGAGTAGTTGAGTGGGGGGAGTGAGGAAGGAAAGTTTAAAAATTGAATAAATTAGCTAACTCGTTTGAAATTTTAAAACTGCAATCCACCTGAGATTTGAAACACGTAATTTTTCATATTACTATCATCGCTTGGAAAATTTGTGAATCCCAAGGATGCACGGGTATCAACAAAGAATTTCTTGATGGAATACATGCCACCAAATACAACGCCAACATCAAAAGGAGTCATTTCTCCTGCAGGAATATCCAAAGAAATATCAATTCCCCAAATATTTAACGTTATTGATCCGTTAAGAAAAATACTTATATATGGTCCTGCAAACAGACCAAAATTTGTTTTAGGAATTGAATAAATGAAGAGTACCGGTACTTCAAGATAATTGAGAGAATACCGTGCTTCGCTTGAAAGACTGTCACTCGGTGTAATGTATCCCTTTTGAGAGTAATAAACTTCCGGCTGAATGGAAAAATTATTACTCAAGGGTTTGCGAAAAAATGCACCAACAGCAAGACCTGTCGTGGATTCTGTGCTATCAAGTTCACCATATACATTTGCAATATTAAATCCAAGCTTAAAACCTTTTGTTGGTATATTGTCTGCGAATAAATACAGTGGATAAATGATCAGAAGTAAAACAATTAAAACCCATACTTTTTTCATGGTGTCAATGCCCTTCGTTTAAAATTCTATTTTTTTTACAAAAAAAAACCTCAAAACAACTGTCAATTATTTTAATAATTTTGACAATAATTCACTGCAAAACAGTAGTACTCATATAAAAATATAAAAATGCATATGATCGATTTAAAATCTTATACATTAGAAGAATTAGAGAGCGTTATAACTTCGCTTGATGAAAAAAAGTATCGTGCAATGCAGCTTTTTCAGTGGGCTCATCAACAAAATATTGAAGTTATTGATGACATACCTGTACTTCCAAAAGAGTTGAGAAATAAGCTATCCCAGAATTTCTTTATTGATACTATCAAAATAGAAAAACGGTTCGATTCCAGGATTGATGGCACGAAGAAATATCTTTTTCGCTTGCATGATAACCACCTTATCGAGAGTGTGCTGATGAAGTATAAGCACGGCTTTAGCGCATGCCTTTCAACGCAGGTTGGATGCCGAATGGGATGTCTTTTTTGCGCATCGACAAAAGGCGGTCTTGTAAGAGACCTCACTGCCGGTGAAATAGTTGATCAGGTGTATCAAATGCAAAAAAACAGCGGAGTGAGGATATCAAATATTGTGCTCATGGGAAGCGGTGAACCGCTGGAAAATTTTGAGAATGTGATGAAATTCCTTTCCATAATTCATGATGGGCACGGGCAGAATATCGGGTATCGGCATATTGCACTTTCTACCGTTGGAATTCCAGAAAAGATTAAGCAACTTGCTGACAAGGGTTTGCAGATCACACTTTCAATCTCGCTTCATGCTTCTAATGATGAGCTAAGAAAGGAAATCGTACTTGTTGCACAAAAATACTCAATAAAATCGATTCTTGATGCCTGCACCTATTACATTAAGAAAACACATCGTAGAATTACTTTTGAGTATGCACTGATAAATGGATTGAATGATTCCGCAGACAATGCACGTGAGCTTGCAAAATTGCTAAAAGGAATGCTATGCCATGTGAATTTGATACCAATGAATCCGATAATGGAATCTGAGCTGCAACCTTCATCTAAAAAGAACATTTCGCAGTTTTATGATATACTTGTTTTAAAAGGAATAAATGTCACGGTTCGCAGGGAATTAGGGCAGGATATCAATGCTGCATGCGGGCAGTTGAGACGGGATTATGGAAAATCGCTAACCACGAAAGTCACGAAAGGCACGAAAAAATAAAATTTATCAACCATCCGGCTTCTCCCGATGAATCGGGATACGCCGTGACAGGTCCGTCTTCATTCCATTACGCCATGACAGGCGAAAAGCACGAAGAAACGAAAAATATTTTAATAAATTGAAAAAACCACCAGTCTCCATTTCACTTCAGTCTTCTCCGCCTATAATTGTGCCATATGGCAACTAGGGTTGACATAGATGAATAGTAACGATAAGACTTTTCTGAGAACGAAAGGAGCTCGTAGAGCGACTGGAGTTCTCAGGAAAGTCAAGGCACAA
>Ga0268278_1000908_pt1 | contig 18707 bp, 17 predicted proteins | sample saktaG_3_FD_190135 | JGI IMG/M metagenome (GOLD analysis project Ga0268278, IMG submission 190135) | Saline water microbial communities from Sakinaw Lake, British Columbia, Canada - sak_2010_1_5_55m | ecosystem: Environmental > Aquatic > Non-marine Saline and Alkaline > Saline ...
GGGTTTTTTGTAAGGACAATTTTGGCTGCTGTTTTTATTTCATTATTTCTAACAATATTTTTTTATTTAATAGTAGTAAAAAATAGAAAGATTTAAATAATTGATTTGTTGTTTTGTAATCAAATGAAAAAACTTCATATAACAAATCTTGATGCAAAAATACTTCAAAGAAAACATAACATAAAAAGACCTTCTAAGATAGACATAGGAAAAATAACGATTTCAGGAATAATTGATTATTTTATAAAAGAAAATAATCCAGACATTGGTGAATTTGATAACTTTTATGAGGAAAGCATTGCTGAATTGGGTTACATTGAAACTAACAAGCGAGTTGGGATAATAATTCCAAAACCAGGAACAATAATAAGATATGGTTCTTCAATGATTGGCCCATCAACTATATTAACTTTTAACAAAACCAAAGGAAATAACCTAAATCCAAAAATTTGTGAAAACAGACTGGGTTATGAATTAAGAGAAATAATAGATAATACAATAAAAGGGGGAAAATTCATTAAATTAAAAGATATGCCTGAGGAATTTCGTAAATATACCCCTTGATTTTTCTTAATCATCCACAGTGAATAACTTTGAGTCATGAACATCAAATAATTTAATCCTTGCGCCTGCGTCTAGCCAGCCATGGGCATAGCTTAAGGCCGCGAATGCATTTACATAATCATCTTTTTCCCTGAAATATTTGGCATCATTATAGTAACGCTGGGCCATGTCAAGGAAATCAGCAGCAAACTCTTTCTTTGAGTTATCTTTTGAGATATTGTCTTTGGCCTTTTTCAGTGCTTGGCCTGTAATATCAAAGTACTTCTCCAGTTTTTCATCTGTTATTTCTTTCATTCTATCTAAAAAATTCTTTTGGTTTTTATAGTTTTGGATTTAGAAATAGTTTAGAATAATTAAACCTTTTTAAGTCATCTTCAATGTCTTCATAGGATTTACCGCAAAGCATGCCCCCAGCAATAAATTTCTCTTGCGTTACATCTGCTAAACAAAAATCAGGCATTTCAAAAGAATCTTTTTCCCTTATTTCTTCGAACTCAAAATCTACAACAACTAATCCCTTTAAGGGGCCCTGAAATACATCTATCTCAGCTGTTCTGCCATTATAATCATAACAATACCTTATTTTACTAACTTGTTTTCCGTCTAGCTGTGCAAGTTCTCTGAATTCAGCTTCTGTAAGAATAATTGTTTGTTCTCTTTGATGAGAAGAATCATTTCCCTTAACTGGCTCTTTTTTGGTTATTTCACATTTGTTGCCATTTTTTCTGATTCTTAGTGTCGGGTGAACACTTGATTTTGGAATAAAAATATCAATGATTTCCTTTGATTTGCAGTTCCTTAGGCCTTTAGGAAAATATTTTGCCAAGTATGTTTTTTCCAGTTCTATCATGGTTTTAGCTCTTTGATTAGATTATTTAAAGGTTTTGGCTGGTTTGTGCTGTTAATCTAAGTAGTAGGTTAGTTACACAAAAAATAAACTCTTCTCTTTGGATTTAGAAAAGGTTATATAGAATCAAGATATAATAAATTAAATGTTTCAATGGGATAAGATATACAAAAAAGAAGGTAAGAAGTATGGGTATTATGATATATTTAAACCGCATGAAGATATGCCCAAGGTATTGACTATCTTTAAAAAACAAAAGGTTAAAAGAGTTCTCAACTTAGGCTGTGGTGCTGGCAGAAATCTTGTTTATTTATTAGAAAAGGGCTTTGATATGTATGGCATAGATTGTGCACCTGAAGGGCTGAGAATCATCAAAGAGAGGTTAAAAAAGGAAAAAAGAAAATGCAACCTTAATTTAGGCAATATCTTCAATAAACTTCCTTATGAGGATAATTTTTTTGATGCAGTGATTAGTGTTCAAGTCTTACAGCACGGTAAAATCAGTGAAATAAAAAGAGCAATAAAAGAAATTGAGAGGGTGCTGAAGCCAGGGGGGCTTATTTTTATAACCCTTAGCGGAAGAATTTCCAAGGGCAGGGTTAGACCTTACCTTATAAAGACAGCTAAAAAAATAGCTCCAAGAACATATGTTCCAACAATGGGCAATGAAAAAGGATTGACCCACTTTATCTATAATAAAAAACTTATAAAAAAACATTACCATAATTTTAAAATTCTCAAAATCTGGAAAGACAGCAGGGATTATTACTGTTTTATAGCTCAAAATAAAAACAAGGCTTAGGAACTTCTAAACTTCAATTCTCCAAAAAATTTACACTTATTCTAAAATATTTACAAAAATTACGGAAATTCTCATCTTTTTTCTCAGAAACCCTTATTAAAAATAGTTTCATATTAAATTATAATTTAAAAATAAAGATGGTAATTAAACCAAGTGTAAATGCAGAGTACCACAAAGCAAAAACAATTATAATGCATGAACCAGGAGATGAGACTTTCCTTGGCTCTCTTCATGGAGAAGCCGCATTATATGGAAAAAAACCTTTTGATAGGTATAAAATTATAGATGAGCATAGAAATTATGTTAAAACATTAAGAAAAAACGGAATTGAAACTATCCTTTTGAAAGATATACTTTTAAAGGACACTATTGATGAGAAAAACTTACCAAAAAAAGGAAAGGCACTTGAGAGTTTAGTTGATTTTGCAGAAAAATCATTAAAGATATTTTATCCCATAAGCCTTTCTCAAGAAAAACTTTCAGAAATGAAAGATTATAATAAGGATACATTAAAAAATACTAATCCAAATGATTTAGTAAGAATTATTCTTGAAAAGCCAACAATAATAATAGACTGGTCTAATGAAGGAAACACAGAATTTATTGCAAAAAGCTATTCAGAAAATCCGCTCATGAACATGCACTTTCTCCGTGATCAACAAATAACCACAGACAAGGGCATTGTATTAGGAAAAATGAATTCAACACAAAGAAAAGATGAAACACAAATAACAAAATACTGTTTTAATAAACTTGGAATAAAACCAATATATGAGGTTAATGGGGATGGAAGACTTGAAGGAGGAGATTTTATTCCTTGTGGGGATTATGCTTTTATTGGGCAGGGACTTAGAACAAATGCTGAAGCTATCCAACAACTACTCAAAAACAAAGTATTTGGTTATAAAGAAATAGCAGTAGTAAAGGATTCATTTAAGAGCCAAGAGGAAATGCACCTTGACACTTTTTTAAATATAGCAGGATCAAAAAAAGCAGTAATCCTTGAGGATAGGGTAGAACATTATAATAATGGCTCTTTGGTTCCACCAAACCCTGAAAAGGAAACAGTAGTTGATGTTTACAAGTTAAAAAATCAGGAGTATGTTAAAGATAAAACTTTATCTTTTCAGGATTATCTTGCAACAAAAGGTTTTAATATATATGATAAATCTTTGATTACACTAACAAAAGAGCAACAGCTTAACTACGGAATAAATTTTCTTACATTGGAAGAAAATAAAATTATCACTGTGAAAGATGTTATTGATAAGGATTATATTAAAAGAATGGAAGGAATAGAAATTCTTAGTGTTGATTTAAATAATTTTGTTAATACATATGGAGCACCCCATTGTGCTACACAAGTAATATCTCGTTTAGATAATTAATTAAAATAGAATTAAATTTAAAATTTCAAAAGATTCATCACATCTGTAAGGTCTTTTTCTTCAATTACAAACATAGTGTCTGTCCAGCAGCTCATTGTTTCAATTATGTTTATTTCTCTTTCGCCGAACAATGAATACAAATATGCCATTACACCTGGAGTGGTTTCGAGGTTTTCTGAGCTCTTTATAGTAACTTCTATCAGGTTCTGCTTTATGCTTAATACAGTATTTTTAAAAATATCTTTCAAGCTGTTAATAAACTCATCATTGGTTATTATTGTTATTGAATTTATCCCTTCAATTGTCCTAAAAAGGCCTTTCTTTTTCCTTATATTCTTTGTGAGTTCCATAATGCTATTTGAGAATATTGTTTTTTCAATAACAATCACAGAAACCTTATTTTTTATTTCAAGGCTGCTTTCTTTTAGCAGTTCAATTATCTTACGCTCGTATGTTTTTTTCTTCCTTAGGGTCTCTGCGTAACGCCTGCAGGAAACAAGAACAGCATCAAAATTCTTTTCAGAAATATTTAGCTCTTTTGATATTTTTCTTGAAAGTGCAGAATAATTTATAAGCTTATTCTTTAGGCAATCTTTTATACTTTTAGACCTAACTATATATTCTTCAACTTTTTTTTGTATGTTCATATGTTAGTGTTAACTGTCATATTATTTAAATGTTTTGTTTCGGACAAAAAAGTCAATAATTGTATGTTCTTGGACGATAAATTTATAAAATAAGTGCAATCCTTTAGTTTCAATAGTTTAAATGATTAAAATGACCAAAACTTTGCAAATTAAACAAAATAAGAATTCTTACTTTATTAGAAGGCACTAGGTCATTTGCATTAATCTTTACTATTTTTTATTCAATTTTGTGAAAATAAATAATATGGAGGCATAAAAATGGAAACTAAAAAAACAAAAATTGTTTTAGCATACAGCGGGGGGCTTGATACATCAGTAATATTAAAATGGCTTGTTAACAAAGGTTATGATGTGATTGCCTATGTTGCAGATGTCGGGCAGCCTGATGATTTTAAGGCAATAAAGAAAAAAGCAATTAAGACGGGCGCTTCAAAAGTCTATATTGAAGACTTAAAGAAAGAGTTTGTTGAGAATTACATATTTCCTGCAATAAAGGCAAATGCAGTATATGAGGGAAGATACCTTTTAGGAACAAGCCTTGCAAGGCCGCTCATTGCAAAAAAGCAAATAGAGATAGCACAAAAGGAAAATGCAGAATTTGTTGCACATGGCGCAACAGGAAAGGGAAATGACCAGGTGCGTTTTGAGCTTAGCTATTATGCTCTTAATCCAAATATAAAAGTTATATCGCCCTGGAAAAATAAAGAATTCCTGGAAAAATTCAAGGGGCGTACAGACTTGCTCGATTATGCTGAAAAAAATGGAATAGATGTATCCCAATCAAAGGAAAAGCCTTACAGTGAAGATGCAAACCTTATGCACATAAGCCATGAGGCAGGCATATTAGAGGATCCAAAATTCACTCCTGGAAAAGATTTGTTAAAATACTGCAAAACTCAGAAAGATGCTCCTGACAAAGAAACAAAGATTGAGATACACTTTAAGAATGGAATACCTGTCAAAATAGTTAACATAGGTGATAAAACAACAAAAACAGAAAGCCTTGATTTGTTTGTTTACCTAAACAAGATTGGTTCAGAAAACGCAATAGGAATTGTAGATATGGTAGAAAACCGTTTTGTAGGTGTAAAAAGCAGGGGGATATATGAATGCCCTGGAGCAACAATCTTACGTACAGCTCACCAGGATATTGAAGGTATTACAATGGATAGGGAAGTTATGAAAATAAGGGATATGCTCACACTAAAATTCAGCGAACTTGTGTATAATGGGTTTTGGTTTTCGCCTGAGTTTGAGCTGGTTTTAAGCACAATAAACAAAAGCCAGGAAATGATTGATGGCATTGTTTACCTTTCATTATACAAAGGAAATGTCAATGTTCTTGGAAGGGAATCAGCAAATTCACTCTACAACCAAAGCCTTTCAAGCATGGATGTAGAAGGGGGGTTCAACCAGCAGGATTCAATAGGTTTTATCAAGATAAATTCCATACGTCTCAAAGCGCATAAAGCTTTGCTTGATAAAAACAAAAAAAAATATTTTGATTAGGTGGTCAACATGAAATTATGGCAGAAAAAATACAAACTTAACAAAGAAATAGAGAACTTTACAGTCGGAGATGACTACCTGCTGGACTACAAGTTGCTGAAATATGACTTAAAAGTTAATCTTGCCCATGCAAAGATGTTAAATAAGATAGGAGTATTATCAAAAAAAGAGCTTTTGAAAATATCAAAGGCTCTTTCTGAGATAAATCAACTTGCATCAAAAGGAAAGTTCAGGATAAAAAAAGAGCAGGAAGATGTTCATACTGCTGTTGAGCAATTCCTTACAGAAAAGCTTGGAAAAACAGGCAAGAAGATACACACAGCTAAATCAAGGAATGACCAGATTATGGCTGATATACTGCTATACTGCAAGGAAGAGCTTGATAATACAAAGAAACTGATTTTTGGGCTTATTAACGAGCTGGAAAAATTCAGTGTAAAATACAAGGGAATTGGGATGCCAGGCTATACCCACATGCAAAAGGCAATGCCTTATTCAGTGGCTAAGTGGGTGCTTTCATTTAAGGAAATGCTTCAGGATGACATAAAATCAATTGAGAATGTAAAGGAACTTATTGATAAAAGCCCAGTAGGGAGTGCAGCAGGTTTTGGAATACCAATAAAAATAGACAAAAAAATGACTGCTGAAGAGCTTGGATTCTCAAAGATACATGATACAGCACTTTATGTTCAAAACAGCCGTGGGAAATATGAGATGAATGTAATATATTCGCTTGGGCAGGCAATGCTCACATTAAATAAGCTTGCTACAGACCTGCTTTTGTTTACAACATCTGAATATGGATTTTTTAGCCTGCCAGATGAATTTTGCACAGGAAGTTCTATAATGCCGCAAAAGAAGAATTATGACTTGTTTGAATTAGTTAAAGGAAAAACAAAAATAGTTCACTCAAAACTTTTTGAGATATCAACTCTTTACCTTAACTTAAACTCAGGATATAACAGGGACATGCAGCTTACAAAAAAACCGCTTATTGAAGGAATTGAAATATCAAAATCAGTTATAAAAATAATGACACTTGCAATAAAGAACCTCAAACCTAACAAAGAAAATCTTTCAAAAGCAATGACTAAAGAAATTTATGCAACAGAAAAAGCCCTGAAACTTGTTAAAAAAGGCGTTCCTTTCCGTGATGCTTATAAAAATATATCAAACCATTTATTTTGAATAATCTTCGGTTTATTTCTTAATATTAACATTAGTTTCGGAAAAATACCTCTTTTTTCTCGGAAATGCTTATTAAAAACAAATGCTAATCTTATTTCAAGATGGGATTAAAAAGAACAATGGGGATTTTGTTTTTAACAGGAGCAATTGCAGCAACAAGTTATCTTGGTGCTGGATGTGCAAAAACAGAGAAAACAAAACCCATTGTTCAGGAAAAGGTGATTGTGATGACTGAAAAACAAGAGCAGCCAATGTATGGCATTGCAGGAAAAAATATTAATGAGCTTTTGGATTATACCTCACGGATTGTTACGGAAAATCATAAAGAGTTTAAAGATTATATTTTGAATATAAGCAAGATTGGGTTTGATAATGGTTATGACAAAGAAATAGCAGATATGTTTAGCGATGATCTTCTTGAGAAAAGAATAAGCGAGATGTCTAATGAGAGAAAGCTTAGAATAATAAAACCATTAATAACTGAAAAAATTGATAGCACATACAATAAGGTTGTAGATTTTGCTGAAGAACAAAAGCCAAAAGTCAAAGAATTCTACAAAAATATTGAAAAGAAAGTCAATGATTATTTCAAAAGGGGTGAACAGTAAATGGGCCTTATCAGGTTTGGCTTTAAGCTATTGAAGTATTTTGCGATATTCTCCATTGGGTATTATATGGGTGGCGGATGCGAAAAAATAGACATAAATAATGAAATAAAAAAAGACATCAGTTACACAAAACCTGCTTATTATCAAACTGTTGATAAAAAAGTTATGAAAGATATTACTCAACTTAATGGGCTTGAAAAAAGCTTAGCATTATATTATCCAATAAATAAAAAATAATAAAAGGTGAGAAAAATGGAAGAAGATTTGGCAGAAAAAATAAAAGATGAAAGAACAAAAAAATTTTCAGAAGATTATGAGATTGAACCAGAAGTTATTGAAATTCTTAAGAGAAATGGAGTTATGGATAAAGAAGAAACTAAATCAATAGAACATTCTGAAGTTAAAGATATTCTTGATGAAAGAAGGCAGTCATGGGGTTTAGATAATATTGTTAATAATTCAGATAACTCCGATACTAAAATTATTTACATGAAAGGGCATGTAAAGGAATTAAAAAAGGTTTGCATGGCAATGAAAAGAAAAATAATATATAATAAATCATTAGGATACAGGATGATAACAACAGCTGGTGATTTTTTACGTATAAATTTATTTGGAAAGGATTGTACTGTAGATGAAATAATGGGGATGGAAGAAAATCATCTTTCTCAAATAAATTCTATTATGATTGATTTTACTTCTAATTTAAATAAAGTATATGGGAAGTTTGTTAAGGATAGGAATGAGAATTGTTTAACTACAGGTAAAAAAGTTTCTAATAATAATAATCTAGAAAACGATTTGTTTAAAGTTCAAAGGGATTACAAAATTTTAAAGAGAAAATTATCAACTATGCACCCTAAAGATAAATTATACTTTGAGATTAATTGTACTGCTGAAGATTTAGAGAGAGAAAAGGATAAATTGGCTCAAAAATTGCACTTAAATCAACAACATATACAAAATTATTCAGTATCAGATGGTAATCTTAGAAAATTTGAGAAGATACTATCAGTATGTATTTTTACTTCAGAAGAACTAATTGGGAAGACTAAATGGATGCTGGATTATGTAAGAATGACAAGACCACTTTATGATCCAATAAACAAAGAGACTGAGGCTGCTAAGTTATTGTTTAAGAATGTAGGTCATCTTGAGAATTATACATACGATATCCAAAATATAACTGGAAATAGTATAAGAGAAATGGTTGGAATTGAAAAAAATTCAAAAGCACTTTTAAAATCTCCAAAAAATTCAACTGCGTTGCTTAGTTCAATACTTAATGATGCTGGAAATGCTTATGACATGAAGGTTAGGAATACAGATATGATGGTGAATGATTACCTTAAAAATGGATGAAACAAGAAATTAAAATATCTTTTTCTTTTTCAATATTTTGTTATAACCGGAAAATTCACGACTAATTACTAAAATTATACATAAAATCTGTAAAAATTAAGGTTTTTTATCAAAAATGCATATAAACAATAGTCTCTACTTTCTAATATATCAAAAATAATATATGGAGGTTAAAAATGGAAGATAAAAATGATATCTACATTGCAAGTGTAAAAACAGCATACATGGCAGATAATAAATTCCTTTTGAAAGAAGTAACTCAAAGACTTATAGGAGAACCTAATTTAACAATAGATGGCCTTATTGAATATTTGATAAAAGATGATGGATTTAGTGAAGAAGAAAAAGAAATGGGAAATGCTATAAAAGGCGAATTAGATGCATCAAAAGGAAATGGAAAATACCTATTAATAAAATCAATTGAAGAAGATAAAAAAGAACAAAATAATAATAATGCAGCAAGTAGCAAGCATTATATTTCATTTGAAAACAAAGACGGAGTAGAGACTTACATAATAGACCCAAATGTAATTTCTAAGGACTATTTTAAGAAAAGGAAAAGCAATAATGGGAAAATATATTTTGGTTTGGATTTAGAGATTTGCTGTGAGAAAGAAGATGGATTAGGATTAGATTATTTAATAAAAAAATAAAATGACTCTTCCTAAGTCCAGTTTTAGTAATATTGCAGAGGAAAGCAAGCTTTGTCTTATAATAAATAATAAGATTAATGTAGTTAAACCAGTGGGTGAAAGCAAAAATTTCTTTTATTTATCCGGCTATTCATACCATTTGCAGGAGTCAGGAGATCTTAAAGACATTGAGAGACTATATTTTCTAAATAATGAAACAAAGATTAAAAATCTACTAAATGATTTAACACTAAATGATTTAGAAAATAAAACAAAAGCAATAGAAAAAGATATGTACAAATTAGAAAAAAAATGTAAAATTATAAATTTTATTATAGGAAATTTTTTTGATTTTGATAATAGTATATCAGCAATATTTGATAAAGATGGAAAAATAAAAAATAGTATAAAATCAAAAAAGCAAAGGATAAGTGGTATATTAGAATCCAAAAATAATAATAACTATGATTATGAAAAATTTGATAACAGTTTTGAATTTATAATAAACAAAAATTATTCTATTCTTGAAAAGGATGTAATAAAAAATAGAAATCTTATGATATTCAATAATAATGTTCATAAAATTAAAAAAATATCCTTTTTAACATACAATAAAATAAGAGCAAAGTTCAAATTAAACAATGAAATGTATTCTTATCAATTTCTCTTTACTTTAGATGATTTAGAAAAAGAGTATTCCCAGGGAATATTAAATGAATTAAAAAATATCTCTGATTATGGTAAAAGAAAATTATCTGATAAAATGAATCTCTTAAAACAGAAAAAGAAAGTTTTAGAAATATTGAAATTAAATGAATATCAATATGGTAAAATTGGTTTCTTAAAAGAAGAGGATATATGTTATGTTTTTGAGGAGCAAGAACCATTTGTTCTTATTGATGGTAATGCAGAAAATTATTATAAGTTTAACAAATGCAAGGTTGGTGTTGGATTGACTTTTAAAAACAAAAAGATAAATATTGATTTTCCTGTTATGATTAATAGTTATACTCATCCAGCATTGCCTAAATTAAATGAAGCCAAACAGTATATATGCTTTGGCAACAAAGATGACCCTTATTTTCAAAAAATGGTAAATGATTTTGATAGAAGAAATGATGCTGTTGGCAAAACCAAATATTTTCTTAAAGTGGGAAAAAATGCATTAACATATGGTTATCGCAAGACAAACGAGACTTACCATCCTCTAAACCAAATTAAATATGCTCAAAATCTCATAACTCCAGAGAAAGCAAAAAAGCAGGGAATTCCTGTTGTAAACAGTTATGCTAAACAAAAAAGGTGTTGAAATGACAGAAAGAACTAACAGGCAAGAATGTATAAAAGAGTGGAATCAAAAGAAACTTGATAATTCATTAGTTTCAATAATCGGTTCTGGACCTTTATCTAACTTTGTTATATCAAATCTTGTTGGTCTCCAAGTTGGAAAAATAAGAATAATAGATGACAAATTTTATGATAATAATATAAATGAATTTTTGTTTTTTGATTATTACAATAAAGATAATAAAATAAGCAAAGTTAAGCATTTAGAGCAAATGATTATGCATATGAATCCAAACATAAGTGCTGAAGGAATTCCTTCTTCAATTTTCACAGATTCCGTAAGGAATTCAAACCTGATTGTTGATCTTACAAATGATCCCAGTTCAAAAATAGAAAGCATGTTAATTTCAGATAAGCTAAACATACCATTAATTACAGCTTCTACAGGAGAGAATAAAGGAAAAATTACGGTATATAACCCTTCTGAAAAGTTAGAGAAGATTCTTAACAAAAAAGATAGGAAAGATTACCTTCTTTTAGAATTTAAAGATGAAAAACAGGGAAGCATAACAAGCGGGGTTATCGCAGGGCTTGTAACAGAGGAAATAAGAAAATCAATATTCAGACTAGATGATTATGATAAACCTCTTAAGAGAAGTGTTACTTACAACCTTTTGTCAAATAATAGATTTAATGAAGAATCAAATCTTGAAATTAATCTAAATAAAGAGTATGGATTATTTAAAGATAAAAAGGTTGTAATGATTGGTGCAGGTGCAATAGGTAATTTTGTTGGTCTTGGTTTGTCTCTTCTTGGATTCGGAGAAATATATATTATAGATATGGATGAAATAAAAGAGCATAATAAAAATAGGCAAATTATTTACGCTTTTGATGATTGTAATGGCAAAAGAAAGGTTGATGTAATGTCAAAATATCTCAAAAAAATAAACCCCGATGATAATTCTGTAGCTATATATGGAAAGTTAGGGACTTGTCTTGAGAAAGAAGACAAAATAAAGAATGTTAAACTAATAAATGAATCAGAACTTCTTAATCTAGACTGCGACCTAATAATTGGCTGCGTTGATAACATGACTGCAAGAGCATTTATAAATAGTTTTGCTGTGAAAAATTCTATTCCTTATATAAATGGAGGAACAGATTCATTTTCTGGAGGGGTTAGGATTTATAGTCCAGGAAAAACTGCCTGTTTAGACTGTCAGGCAGATTTCTATTCTAAGGCAATTGAAGAATTAGAAAATAAAGATTATCAGCCAGGACATTGTACAGCAGATGATCACCAGTCAAGCGTTGTGATGTCAAATCAGATAATCGGTTCTATAATAATAGGTGAAATAAGGGCTGTTCTTTATCCTGAAATATATGGCCAACCTATAAAGAATGGTATATCTTATAATTGTTTTAGCCCAGATAGAGTTAGTATGTATAGCATAGTATGTGAACCAAAAAAGAAATGTCTTTGTGCTGGAGGTATTAAGTAAAAATGTTAAACAAAAAATTAGAGGAAATATTAGAATCAAAAAATTCTCAAAATAAGAAGATGATTGAAGATATAGTAACAAAAATGAGAATGTATAATACTGCATTCCTAAAGGCCAACTTTTATTCAACAATAGCATCTATTTTATTCAATAAATCAATGGAAACCGGGGGGTATTTGATAAACCCAAGTAGTAGAGAGGATCTTGTGACAACAGACATTTATCTATCAGCAGAACAGAATGTCACTGCAGATAATTACAAAGTAAATGGTGAGAAAGATTCTGAAGGCAATAGGGAAATAAAGATTTTAAACTATAAGCCAATATCTGGATGGCATAGCCATGGTAAAAAATATAATCCATTTCACTCAGACAAAGATGATAAAAATTTTGATATTCTTTTAAATAATTCTTTTGTTGAAAATAAAGTTAAGATGAATAGGTTTAAGAGTATTTCAATAGAGCATGATGATTACAGGTTTGAACACCAAAAAAAAGATAATAATGATTTTATATTGTTAAAGTCAAACAAGAGCAATGTTCGAGATTTCAGGCTTAAAGTAAATAAAATAGATCAAAAGATAATTGATTTATTAAATAAAAATGGTGTAGTTATAGAAGATATCCAAAAAGAAGACCCTTTATATGTTGCTTATAGTCTTGTTACTGACAGCAATAATGCTCAGCCATATGTTGAAATTGCTTATAAAGAGGGATATGGCTCTGAATTAAAATTCAAGAAAGGAAAAGATGTAAAACTTGAAATAATTGATAATGGTGACTTAAGTTTTGATGATTATAAAAAGTTAGTCAATGATATCTCAACAAAGGTTTATCATAATGGAGAACTACCAAAAAGAAAAATATCAAATGATGAGCTTAAAAAAATAATATCCAGTTTTAAAAAAAGAGTTGATAAGATAGAAAGAACAGTAATACCTATGTCAAGTGAAGATAAAGTTGAGATTATTCATAAAGAACCTAAACTCGAGAGCAAAATTAGTGAGTCATATAAAAATAAGGAAAACAACATAGAAGATAAGAAGACTGATGAAGAAAAAGTTGTAGAAGCAGAAAAACTAGAGTCGCAAAAAACTCCAAAACAGCCAAGTATAATGAATAATAATAAAACAATAGATGCTATAGTAGTAAACGAACCTACAGAAAAAAAAAGGAGTGAAGTTTTCCGTTATGGCAGAAAACTTAATTATGACGAAAGAGAGAAAGTATTCGATTTATACAACAACCATTACGGGGATATTAAAGTTAAGGAAATATGTGGTAAGTTAAACGAAGGAAAAGATCAAGATAATAAAAAAACATTTAGTGTATCAACCCTTTATAACATACTAAAGGAATACCAACAAAATGGAAGAAGAGTTGAATGGAGAAAAAACAAGGTAAAAAATAGAAAACAAAATAAAACTAAAAAATACAAGCAACTTGAGCTTTTACCAAAAAAAGAGTATGTGATAAAGGATAAAGGCACAATTGATAATGTAATTAGAGAAGAATCAGATTCTAAAAAAAACATAATTGAAAAAAACCAGAAATGGTACAAAACATCACAAAATTATATTACTGGTATAGTTGAAAAAAGCTATAAAAAAACAAAAAATTTTATCAGGAGAAATATAAAAAGCATTATAAGCTATAGTTTAGTTGTAGCATTGTCATTTTTTTTAGGATATGAAGTAAGGAGAAACATAGAAAAGAAGAATATTGATGATTATGTTCAACTACCTATAGAAGTTGGACAGAACACTGAAACTAAAACAATATTAAATGATAAACCTGAATTGGCAAAAACTAATCAGAATTCTGCAAAAGAAATAGAAGGTTATGTTTTACCTCATAATGAACTAAACTTGCTTTCTGATGAAAAAACAAGAATCAGTTACATTCCAGAAGAACCATTCATCAAAAATAATGTAAAAGATTACTTTGTCAAAAAAGGAGATACTCTTTGGGAGATAATGAGCAAAGAAACTGGAAGACCCGAGTTATGGGAAATTCTTTATGCATCACAGGAGTCATATGGAAAAACCACACAAGAAAAGTTAAGACAGCACAGAATTAGGGAATTTGCAGATAAATATAGTATAAATTCTCTTAAGAATGCAGGAAATGAGGGAACTTTTGAGCCTTACAAACTGGGTTTACAGCGCAAAATAATGGATGGCACTCATTTTACATTCAATAAAGATATTATTCAAGATATATCAAAAATAACACCTGAAATTGAATCAGAATTCAATACTATATTTTATGGGGCATCAACATGAAAGGAATATAAAAGGTGTTAAAAATTGAGAGTCAAAATAATCAATCTTTCAATGAAAACTGTCTGGAAGAAAGAGTTAAATTAATAGTTAAAAATCATGATATAAAATATAAAAGATTTTCTGATATAATAGAACAGGATCTTATAACAAATTATTTTTTGGATAAATTAAAGGATGATACAGTTATAAGCAGTTTTCCGGAAAATAAAATAAAATTTCTTATTGCATCAGATTATTACCTGAGATTCAGAAGTAATGATAAGAAAAAAGTAAAGAACTTATTAAAGAAAATCTCTTTTGATAATTTAATAGATTATTTTACTTTTAATTTAATTGATAAAGATATAAGAAGATACAAAAAGCAAACTAAAAACATAAATCCCTTATTAGAATATCGTCTAGATATAAACAGCGAGATTGTTTCTAAAGAATATATTAATATGTTAAATAATAATAATAAACTAAAGAACGTAATAAAACAATCCTATGATATAAAGGACTTAAAGGCAATAATTTTCATGGATGTTCTGATGCCAATGCTTGATAAAGCTCATTTAGAGAAAATAATTAATTCTGAACTGAATCCTGAACAAAAAGCACTTGAATTTGCAAAGGAGTATCAGATTTGCAAAGACATGAAAAGAACCAAAGAAATATTTCTTAATTTAAATGAAGAAATAAAACATTTAGAGGGAGATTTTTTTAGATTAACTGGAAAATCAGGTTTAGGGAAACTCCAAGAACTTACAAATATAAGAAATAATATTATCAGACACAAGGAAAAATACAATAATCCTGAGCAGTACATAACAAATGCTCAATTATTGACAAAAGATATGCTTAATAGTTACGGTTCTTTAAATCACATGATAGATGAAGGTATTGGTAAATCAGATTGTGTAAAGAAAGAGGTTGAAATCAATATAAAAAAGGAAATTGATAACAGCTATTTAGAATATAAAAAAACAAAAGATGAATTGTCTAAAGAAAGCTTTGAGTCATATTTATACAGAGATAAATTAAAAGAAAAAGAAAAAAATCTAAATAAAATAATTGAAGTGCTTGATTTTGCTGGTGATGAAAGGTCAAATGAAGTATGCATGCTGAAAAAAACAGTTGAATCAAAAATAAAAACTTTTGAGGATATAATTAATGAAAAAGACAAAATAAACTCATATATAGAAAAAGTAGGTTATTATAATACTGTCCTTGAAGCAGTATTTCAGGATCAGGTTTTTGAAGAAGACATTTCTCTTTTGTATGATGTAAAAAAGATTATCTCAACTAAATTAAAGTCATCTGTTTATCCTGAAAACAAAGTTATTCTTAATGAGTACAAATCACATTTACAACACCTAAAAGAACTATTTGACAAAAAAGCAGTCTATGGTATGAAAATAATAAGTAAAAATATGTTTGATATGGAAGAAAAACATAATCTAAATGATAACAATAAAAAAGGTTATTTTGGTTCTTTTGTAAGAAAGAAAAAATTTGAATCTGCTAAAAAGGAGTTATCAGAATATCGTAACCAGTTTAATAAAATTAAAGAATTAATCCACGCATAAAATGGAATCAGAACTTGAAAACCTAATAAAAGATACTGAATCAAAATTCAATGATTTAGACACAAAAATAAGTAATAAGATAAATGATGAGCAGTCAAAAATAGATTCTCTTAAGAAAAAAATCAAAAATTCAATTATTGGATTATTAATAATTGCTTCTCTTAGTTATGGTTTTGTTGAAGCTTACAAAGTTAAGAAAAAGCAAGACATATTATTTGAAAATTCAAGATATTACCAGGTAATGGAAGGCGAAACCTTGGAATCAATATCAGAAAAGGTCTGCAAAGATTCCTACAATCTAAATAAAATAATTGCCTTCAACAAAAGATTTGATGAAGACTTTGATTCCATAGCGGAAAAGGGAGAAATAATACACTTTCCAAAAAAATATGTTAAAAATAGTGAACAATTAAATAATTTTATTCGTGAAAAATTTGAATTAAATAAAAAAATTCAAAAAAACAAAAATCTTGTGGAAATAACATTCAATGGAAATATCACAAAACAGAGAATAAATAAGATTTATGAGATAATCAATGATATTGATTCAAATTCAGAAAAACTTAAAATCCTCAAGCAAGACAATTATTTCAATAATGATGCTATAGTGCTTCTTAATCAAGTATCTGACCTTAAGGAAAATATAAGGAACAAAATAGATTCTGAAATAGAAAAAACAGACACTGAATTTAAACTAGTAAATAATATTTTTCATAGTGATAACTGGGAAAAACCCGGAACCATTGAAAAGCTTGAGAATTTAATATCAAGAAATGATAAGATAAGATATTCATATGATTGCTTCAGGCAGCATGATAATGTAATTGAAACAGAAATAACTAAACAAAATATTGAGTCTGCAAAGAAAAAATACCTTAATACATTAGATAACATTGTTTATGATGTTAATAAAAATAAGAAGAATATTCAAGAAATTGAAAATGATTTGATAAAGATATTTAACTTCGGCATAAGAGAAGATGACATAAATCTGCTTAATGAATTAACAAAACAATCTTACAATATTCCTGGTTATGAGTTATGGAAACAGGAAAAACTGATTCAAGCTGAAGTAAATAATTATCTAAATAAACTCAATAGATTAAAGAGCAATATAGATAAAAAATTCTCTTTTGTAGTTGAAAGCATAAGCAAGAAAATCAATGAGTTTAAAGAAGAAAAAATTGTTAAATTAACATTCAATGAAAATTTAACTAAAGAAAAAGTAGAGAATATTTATAATGTTCTTGATGAATTAAGCGAAAGCAAGTCAAAATACAAAATGCTGGAAAATGATTTTTATTTCAGAAAGAATCCTGATAATGTAATTAAAGAAATAGAGAGTTTAGAGAGGAAAATAAACGATAGTGTAAGTTATGAAATCAAAAAAGCTGATTCAGAGCTTTCAAAATTAAAAAGCGAACTTTACAACAAGAGCTGGGAATCTCCTGGCACTATAGAAGAGCTAGAAAAACTTGATATAGTAAAACAAGAAATAAGGCACATATATTATTGCTTTGAAAATATCGAAAGGCTTGCAGAACTGGATAATATGGGAAATAATATAACCAACAGTAAGAAAGCATATCTTGCACTCCTAGATAAAGTAAGGGATAATATCAATAAAGACAAATACAAGGTTGAGAGTTTGCAAAGACAGCTTGACCCCTTGCTTAGGCTTGGAATTCAGAACAAAGAGCTACCATTAATCAAGAAAATCAAGGAAAAAACCCCGGAAATAAAATATTACAACGAATGGAAAAGCGAAAAAAGGCTTGAAGAACAAATTAATGAATATACTGCCAAAATAAATAAATTTAATTTTGAGGTAAATAATAAGTTTAATTACGCACTTGGTATGATTAACATAGAGCTCAGCAAATATGAAGAAGAAATTAAAGATGCAGAAGAACTCAACAGGCTTAAAGGAGCTGATGTAAGGCTTAAATACATTATAGAAAATCCCTTGGCAATGATAAAATACAGGTATGAACTGTTAGGTTATCAGAAAGGTATAGAAAGAACAAATAACCTTATAAATAAAATAAATTTTTTTATTAAAAACTAGAAAATTATCAAATATACAAAAACCTTTATAAATAACCTGTTTTTTATGTTTTGTATGAACAAGAATCCAGAGCATATAGGAATTATTTTAGACGGGAACAGGCGCTTTGCAAAAAGGCTTATGTTAGAACCATGGAAAGGCCATGACTTTGGTTATGAAAAAATTAGAAAACTTTTAAATTGGTGCAGGGAACTAAACATTGGAGAAATTACTCTTTACTGCTTTTCAATTCAGAATTTTAACAGACCAAAGAAGGAATTTGACTATCTTATGGGTGTTTTTGAAAGAGCATTCAAGGATCTATTAAAAGATAAAGATGTCCATAAATACAAAGTAAGGATAAATTTTATAGGAAGATCTTATCTTCTGCCCAAAAATATTCAGAAATTGATAAAAAAAGCAGTTGATTTGACAAAAGGTTATAATGGCTACAAAGTCAACATAGCA
>Ga0268278_1000913_pt1 | contig 18588 bp, 14 predicted proteins | sample saktaG_3_FD_190135 | JGI IMG/M metagenome (GOLD analysis project Ga0268278, IMG submission 190135) | Saline water microbial communities from Sakinaw Lake, British Columbia, Canada - sak_2010_1_5_55m | ecosystem: Environmental > Aquatic > Non-marine Saline and Alkaline > Saline ...
GTGAGATGGAGCGGTTAAGACTACTTGAACAAGGCGAGCGGAGTGAAGTAGAAGGAAAAATAGGAACGGCAAAGACACGCTACGGATTAGGAAAGTTGATGACAAAAACAGAGATAACGAGTGAAAATTGGGTTGCGATGGCGATCTTCTCAATGAATGTGGCAACTGCGCTGCGGCGGCTGTCATTGTCTCTTTTTTATTGGATGAAAAATTGGGTAAAAATCGTAATAAATTTGAGATTGATAAATTGTAGTCCGAAAACAGTACCGGCTGTCACGGGGTAATGACTTTCTCAGGAGGCCCTAATTAGCGGACCAGTTTAATCAGATTGTGGAAAATATCTTTGTTTTTCTGTAGTATCTCTTCGTTCCCGTAAACGCAAAACGCATCTTGAGCAAGAACATCTTCGACAAATTTCTTCATGTTACGAATGTCATCCAGAGAGGTATTTAAAACTTCATTCCGTTCCCGCTGCAGATCTTCCTGATTGATATTCTCAAAGTAAAATTTAACAGATGCATTACCTTGCTGAGAAGGGGTTTTGGGCTGATCAATACCTGAGATGGTTCCAATAATATATCTCGTCATTTCTTTCTGATCAGCATTAAAATTCTCAAGGAAATTTGGTGTTTCCTGATATATTTTAAGTGTATTTTTAAGGTTTGGGTCCCGGTAGGATGCAAAATAGGCATCACCGTCAGCAGAAAAATTACACCAGCCACCGTAAGCACCGCCAATTACCCGAATATTATTATACAGGTAATCTCGGGACAAGATTTGGTTCAATACTTCAATTTTACCATTCCATTTATGCCCAAGTTTTTTAAAGTCATAGCCTTTAACAACATACTGCACTTTTGAAGCGGCAATAAGGCCTTCATTTTTTGTCTCAAAGTCAAATTTCCAATTATTGTATACAATTTCCTGACTCTTTCGAATCTTTAAAAATTTCTTGAGCGCTTTCGAAAATTGTTTATAATCATCTTTTTCACTGGTGACTGTTACAATCAGGTTATCTTTTAATATCAAAAGATCTGCGGTTTCGTTCAACTTTCTGATTATTTCATCGGCGTTATCGTCAAATTGGTTTAACAAATCCGTGATGAACCAGTAATAATCAACACCGCTGGTTATTTCGTTAAACATACCCCGGTTGCTGTAATAGGATTTTGCTCGTTTAGCGGCATAACCAAAACCATTTGACTTGATACTGGCATCCAGCTGAGACTGGTGACGCACCAAGACATCTTTGAGTCGTTCCTTGTCATCGATGATGGAATTATTGGCAATTTCATTGGACAATTCAAACAATTTATCAATTTTAGCGCCCATTGCTTTTGTATTAATTACAAACTTGGGAATGAGTTGATTGTCACTCTGATTCCCAAGATAAGTGCCAAGGTAAACATTGAAACCACCAGTATGCATATTCAGTGCATTATCTAATTCGCCGAAGGTATAATTCTTTGTATTCATACTTCCCAGAATTACCGCTAATAATTTGGCATAAGGGATGTAGTCAACTGGCAATACTCGCATATCATAAAGAAAACGCACATAGGTAACGTCATTGGTAAATGTATTGTAAAACAAAACCGGGGTTTTACTGACATTTTTTTTCTGAATCTGATAATACATGGCTTCGGGATTAATATCAGATAAATCCAGCAACGGAATCGTTGCTAAGGCCTCCGGTGTATCTTCCATTTTCTGATAGGCAATCAGTGATTTGGTCTTTTCGATTAATTGTTCAATTTCTTCGTCAGAAAGACTGGCTTTGTAATCAACTAATTTTGAAGAAACCTTTGCTTCGATTTCTTTTTCCATTCCCGGTTTGGGTTGAAGTGTCATCAGAACAGCATGGTTATTTTTTAAAAAATAGTCGTTTAGAATTTCTTCAAGATAACCCTCCTGAATTCCTGTTTTTAAATCGGCCAGGGAATTTTCCCACTCAAGAGTTAAAAACGGATCATCCGCATACAACCAACCGTTTAATTGAGTGAAAAGGTGCGTCAGACCTTTCTGAGCGTCGTCACCTTCCCGGAGGTTAAATTCAAGCCGGTTTAAAGTGGCTTCCACGGATTCTTTATCAACGCCGTTCTTAATTGCATCTTCAAGTGAATTCATTATGATTTCATAAAATCTATCCGCGTCCTCAGGATTGGCGTTCTGAACGGTGATCTGTATAACATTTTGCTTGAAATCATTTAGCCCGGCGCTGACATCCCGGCCAATTCCTGCTTCCTGCAGTGCCAGACGGATCGGCGCTGATTCCTGGTTAACTAAAACATCGGTTAAAATATCCAAAGCAGTAACGAGTTTGCGGTCAACATTCAGTCCGGCAACAAAATTCAATGATAAATAACTCTGGTCTTTTAAGTCGCTTTCTTCCGGAACCGAGTAATAGGCAGTTACGGTTTTCATTTTTTCAAAGGATTTCTGAATTACGATCGAGATTTTAGCATCGGAACGCTTATATTTGGACAAATATTCGGAATCAATAAATTGAAGTTCACCATGGATATCGCCATTGCCATAGAGAAAAATCAGACTGTTCGATGGGTGATAATAAGTGCGGTGATAATTTAGGTACTGGTTATATGTAAGGCTCGGGATTGCAGTTGGGTATCCTCCTGAACAATAGGAATAGGCATTGTCTGGAAAAAGTACTTTATTGATCTGGTAGTCAAGTTCCCTGGTGGGACTGGAAAATGAGCCCTTCATTTCGTTATAAACAATTCCCCGATATTCAACCGGAGCGTCTTTATCTGTTAATTCATAATGCCAGCCTTCCTGCTGAAGAATGCGGGGATCGTCATAAATCAACGGATTAAAAACTGCATCAAGATAGATATGCATCAGGTTAAAGTAATCCTTATCATTCATACTGGCAATAGGGTATATGGTGGCATCACTGCCGGTCATTGCATTCAGGAAGGTTTTCAAAGAACCTTTGGACAGAACATCAAAAGGACTTTTCACCGGAAAATTCTTTGAGCCGTTGAGGACGCCATGTTCCATGATATGTGGTGTTCCGGCATCAGAATCCGGAATCGTTTTGAAAGCAATTGAAAATGTTTTATTGATATCGTCATTAATAATTTTAAAAACGTGAGCACCACTTTTCGAATGTTCAAAGTAGAGACATTCAGCGTTAACTTCTTTGACAAAGCGTTTTTCAAGCAGTTTGAAACCATAATAGCTACTGCCAACTTCGAAATCTGCGAATAAAGAGACGGTCAATAGAAATACGCTGACAAACAGCATTACGAGATGTTTTCGATTAATTTTCATGGATGTGTTCCTTTGTTAATAACATATTGATTTACAATTGGTTTATGTTTAATGAAAGTCTTTTGATATTTTCCATTGCTTCTCTTTGATGATTTAATTCGGAAAATGTTGCCTGAAAAATGGAAAAATGTCAAATAAAATTGTTAGTTCTATAATTCGGATCCATTTATTGTCTTTTTTTCATTGGTGTCATATTTACTTAATGTTCCAATTAAATTTAGAAATTCCGGATGGAATTACACATATTAAAATTCGAAGCAATTCCCCTATATAGTTATTCTGATGATAAAATATCATTTATATCGATAGATATTGTAGAATATTAACGTAATTCGGTTTCTTGCTTTTACCGCACACCGTCCGTAATTTTCATTAATTAATAGGAGAAACAAATGCTTAGAACCGCAACGGAAGAAGAGATCAGACAGGGTAAAGTTTCTGATATATATTTTGAGAGAACTGAAAAGATTCTAAAGGCGAAGAAAATAAATAAATCCGTTAAGGCTGAATTTACCGTCCGTTCCTTTCCAGGTGAGGCTCCCTGGGCGGTGTTCAGTGGATTGTCCGATGTTGTGGATTTATTGGTGGAAAAGCCGCTCGATATTGAAGCTATCCCGGAAGGAACAGTTTTTACACCGGGTTTGCCGGTAATGACTATCTCCGGTAAATATCTCGATTTCGGAACCTATGAAACTGCGATTTTAGGATTAATCTGCCACGCTTCAGGTATCGCGACACAGGCTGCCAGAATTGTCAGAGCCGCAGAAGGCCGAACGGTTCTGGCTTTTGGCACCCGGCGGATGCATCCGGCAATTGCTCCGATTCTCGATCGTAACGCTTACATCGGTGGCTGTAATGGACTGGCCACAAAATTATCCGGTGAAATGCTAAAAATACCGGCATCGGGTACAATGCCTCATGCGCTTGTACTGTTAATGGGTGATACCATTGAAGCGACCAGGGCTTTCGATAAAATAATTGATAAAAAGATTCCCCGAATTGCGTTGATCGATACCTTTAACGATGAAAAGTTTGAGGCGGTGAATGTTGCGAAAGCAATGAAAGGTAAACTTTATGGTGTTCGTCTGGACACACCATCATCGCGACGGGGTGATTTTTTGGAAATATTAAAGGAGGTTCGTTGGGAACTGGACATTCGTGGTTTTAAAAATGTCAAATTATTTGCGTCCGGTGGACTGGATGTTGACAATATCATTGAACTCAATGAAGTTGTTGATGCCTACGGTGTCGGAAATGCAATTTCCAATGCGTCGGTTCTTGATTTCTCGATGGATATTGTGGAGATCAGTGGAAAACCAATTGCAAAACGTGGCAAGAAATCCGGTCACAAACTCGTTTTAAAAGGAAAACAACCCTTTGAATATATTCCTGTTCTGGCATCGGCAAAGCCACCAAAGGCCCGTTTGGTAACCAAAAGTTACCTGGAACAGGGAAAACTCGTTACAAAACTTCCGACGGACAATGCCATTCGGAGTTATGTACTGAAGCAAATCGGCGACCTGCCGCTTTTCTGATGAAAAAATCCTATCGGCAATTTAATCAAACATCCGATCTAGGCATTGAAGTGATTGGATCGAATTTGGAATCACTCTTTCGGAATGCTGCAATGTGCCTAAGTGATTTAATTACAGATTTTACGTTGCTTAAGAAAATACAAAACCGAATTGTTTCAGTTCAGGCAGAAGATTGGGAATTGCTGCTGCGGGAATTTCTGGCTGAATTGCTTTATTTATTTCATACTGACAATTTTCTGGCAAAGGACATTACAATTATTAAAGTTAACAGCAATGAATTGGAGGTAGAATTATCGGGAGAGCAGATTACAATTGGAACACATCCAATTTATCGTGAAATAAAAAGTGTCACGTATCATCAACTTTATATCAAACAAACTAAATCCGGATTTAAGGCCCGGTTTATTCTGGATATTTAGTAATGGGTAAATTAACGAAAATCACCGATTATCTCTGGGAAATCCCGCAAACTGGTCAAATGCTGGTTCCGGGACGAATTTATGCATCTGAAAAACTGATGAGTCAGATTCAAAAGGATGAAAGCCTGAAACAAGTGGCTAACGTTGCCCATTTACCGGGGATCATCAATTATTCTCTGGCGATGCCGGATATACACTGGGGCTATGGCTTTCCCATTGGTGGCGTTGCGGCCACTGACGCTGGCTCTGGCGTAATTTCACCCGGAGGGGTGGGGTATGACATCAATTGCGGAGTCCGATTGCTCAGAACGAATCTCAGCGCCGATTTTATTCGCCCGAAAATCAAGGACCTTATCACAACATTATTCAATGCTGTTCCCAGCGGAGTTGGTTCGCATGGAGCGATTCGGAAATTGAGCCGCCAGGATGTTCGGAATATTTTATTGAAAGGAGCCGGATGGGCGATTGAAAATGGATATGGCTATGCTGATACTTTAAAATTCATTGAAGATAATGGCTGCCTGAAGAATGCTGACCCTGACGTAATTTCCGAGCGGGCATATCAGCGTGGAATGCCGCAATTGGGAACCCTTGGTTCCGGGAATCATTTCGTTGAAATCTCAAAAATCAGTGATATTTATGATGAATCCTTTTCTGGCAGGCTGGGATTGATTAAAGGAAATGTGGTCGTATTTATTCATACCGGTTCGCGTGGCTTGGGGTATCAGATTTGCGACGATTTTATCAAAGTCACCCTGCAAGCGACACGGAAATATGGAATCAATGTTCCTGACAGGCAATTAGCCTGTGCACCGCTGGACAGTCAGGAAGGAAAAGACTATTTAGGGGCGATGCGCGGTGCCGCAAATTTTGCCTTTGCCAATCGTCAGGTGATTTCTGCATTGATTGAAACCACGATGATGAATACGTTGAATATGAGTCCAAATGATTTGGAAATGAGCTTAATTTGGGACATTGCTCACAATATTGCCAAAATTGAAAATCATATCGTTGACGGCAAACAGCGTCAGGTCTGTGTTCATCGTAAAGGTGCTACCCGGGCATTCGGACCGGGACACAGAGATTTACCGGAGGAATATCGGGAGATTGGTCAACCGGTATTGATTCCTGGTGATATGGGAACTGAATCTTACTTGTGCGTCGGAACAGATAAAGCAATGCTTGAAACTTTCGGTAGTTCCTGTCACGGTGCCGGGCGGGTTTTATCACGAACTCAGGCAAGGAAAAGAAGCCAGGGACGAAATCTCTACGCTGAAATGGCAAACGCCGGAATCGTTGTGATGGCGGAAGGGAAGTCTACAATGGCCGAAGAGATGCCCGATGCCTATAAAAATGTCACCGGAGTTGTGAATACCATGCATAATGCCGGAATTACGAGGAAAGTCGCCCGGTTCACGCCGATGGGAGTAATAAAAGGGTAGTAGAAGCCACAAAGGCACAAAATCAATTATTATATTTCCGTTACATCGCTTTGCTTCGTTACGTCAGTCCAGAGGTTACAACGCAGCTTACCCGGCGTAACGAAGCATAGACTGGGAGCATTGTAAACAGATATATATTCTCGTCGCTACGCTTTGCGCTGTGACATTTTAAGTCAGAATCTACACCGTAAAACCATAAACAAAACGTTCGTACTCGCATTAGAAGACAACGTCATATACTCGCCCAATCCTGCTACGATGGTTTAAGGAATTTTGATCATTCATGGGCACCTTACCAAATATTATTGACTTTGGTATGCGATTTTTCCATCGACAATTGTCATCATGATGCGGGCATCTTTAATAGTTACTGGATCAATCTTTGTTAAATCCTGATCGATAATTACCAGATCGGCAAGTTTGCCGAGTGTTATCGAACCTTTTATAGATTCTTCAAATGATGCATAAGCTGGGGAGATTGTATAACATCTCAGTGCTTCTTTAACAGATATCTTTTGTTCCGGTACCCAACCATTGGGGTTTTTATCGTCAAGAGTTCGCCGGGTAACAGCCGCGTAAATTCCCCAGAGTGGAGATGGAGGGGCAACATACCAGTCACTTCCAAAAACAAGTGTGGCGCCGGAATCCAGGAGATTTCGGATAGCATAAGACGTTTTTATCCGATTTCCAATTAATGGTTCAGCCCAGCGACCATCGTCAATCGCATGATAAGGCTGCATGCTTGCGATAACGCGCTGTTCTTTGAATCTTTCAATATCAGCAGATTTGAGATGTTGAGCATGTTCAATTCGGAAACGTCGATCGCGGTCACCATTTTGTGTATTAACATTATTATAAACATCAAGAATAATTGTATTTGCTTTATCACCAATGGCATGAGTTATCGATTGTAGCCCGACTTTATCGGCCTCAAAAATCATTTTAAATAATTCATCATAACTGGTGACCTGTAAACCGATATCGGTGGGTTTATCGGTATAGGGTTCATGAAACAGAGCAGTGTGAGAACCCAGTGATCCATCAACAAACGATTTCAGACCACCAATCCGAAGCCATTCATCGCTAAAGTTGTCGTCGCGGATTGTCTCAGCTAACTTTTTCCATGTATGCAGGGGAACTGCGGAAGAAATCCGGATCCGGAGTTTTTCCTGATCATGGTAGTTTTTAAATATACGCAAATCATCCCAAGTGCCCATATGATGTACAGAAGTCACACCTTTTTCCAGCAAATATTGCATTGCGGCATCAAGTGCTCTAAATTTCAGAGAATCACTTGGTTCCTTTACAAAAGGATGTACGAGATCCATTGCGTTGTCTTTTAGTATGCCAGTGATGTTTCCGTTTTCATCTTTCACAACTGTTCCACCTGACGGCGTTTCCGTGTCTCTGTTAATGCCAGCAATCGTCAAAGCGAGACTATTTGCTAACGCCATGTGCCCATCTAATCGGCTGACCCACAATGGATTAGCGGGTGTTACTTCATCAATCCAATTACGGTTCGGTAGTTCACCACCCCACAAACTATGATCCCAGTCACCGTCAAGAATCCAGTCGCCCGGCTCACAGGTTTTAGCAAATTCCGCAATCCGTTTTTTAAATTCTTCCGGAGTTGCTGCATCCCGTAATTGGACCGATGAAAGATGGAAACCACCTTCCAGCAGGTGCAAATGTGAATCGGTGAATCCGGGGCAGACGAACATTCCGGCAGCATCGATCACATTTGTATTTTTAGTGACCATTTTTTTTACCTGTTTTGTCGTTCCGATGTAAGCAATTTTACCATCGGATATAGCTATGGCTTCCGCATAAGGTTGATTTTCATCAGCTGTCCATATGTTAGCATTGATAATGACTAGAGTCATGGGAATTTTCTCCTGATAATTACATGATAAAATGTTCAGAAAGATCAAAAAAACTATTGAAAATGTGATGATTATTGTTTTCATAGACTTCCTCCGCTAATTGTTTAATCCTGACATTGATCTGTAATTTAACATGAAAAGAAAAAATAGCCATTAAAGAAAAGGGCCGATGTGTACACCAGCCCTTATTCTGTTTGAAAATAATGAATTATTGTCCCAATTTCACACGACCCATCCACACATTAGAATCCTTGTCGTCACGACTGAAAAATACCACCCGGTTGCCCTCATCGATAAAGGTAAACGGGAATGTATCATCGAGATAGAATTTTCCTTTTTTACCAAATCCATAGGTCTCAATATCGGAGATGGTGGCCTTTTCAAGATCAATAGCAGCAATACGCGGGACTTTCAAAGCCCGACCATTATCGATTTTTTCCAGTTCCGAAATAAAGAATGTTACAGTCTTTTTATCGCAGTTTTCAAAGAGTGTATGATCAATGCCATGTTCTTTGGACTGCATTTCCATTCCAACCACATAGTGAGCTTTCAGTGCGCCGGATGGATCAAAGTGAAATGCATAAAGCGTTTGGTGGTCCGCTGCCTCTCCGGAAAAGACTAAATCTCTGGTAGAAGAGAGGGCATAATTTCCAGTCAGAAACATCTCTTTACCGTTAAAAGGTTTTGCTTTTTTCTGGTTCTTAGGACTTTTCATTTTAGCGGCAATCATCTTCAAATCAGCATTGGCGATATAGGCCACTTTTCCGTTGGAAACTTTCATTAACTGGATATTATCGACAGCAATCATGCCAATTCCAGGTGTGAAGTATTTATCCTTTTTCTTTTCCAGACCAGTGCCATAAATGAGAATATCATCGTCATTTGTTAAAATAATATTGCTTATTGCCCACCAACCCTTTGATTCAAAACTGAAATTATCCTTAACAGTTGCGTCTGATGCAATTCTGACATAATGCCAATTCATAGGATTCGGATCTTTGTTTTTCATTCCCGGTGCTGAAAAGGGAGCAAAAACCATTGCAAGCGATCCGTCCGCTAAGATTTGATTATAAACCAGGTTTACCGGATATCCAAGTTCAAAGGTTTCATAATGTTTTTGGGACAAATCTTCAGCTGAGTAGCTCATTGATAGAAACACCTGCTTTGGCTGTTTGGTGTCAAAATCCATCTGATCGCTGCGACCGATAATTAAAATATCACCGGACGCTTCGGCATAATTTTTCGACCGTGCCCAAATACTGCCATAAACGAAATTTTGTTTTCCAGTGGTTATATTAACAGCCGGTTCATCGGTTGCATAGGCCAGCAGAATGACTTTCTCACCGGCTTTTTTGGCCATGTTAATTACGAATTTAGGAGCACCTTCGGGAATATCGACAAGTCCTTCAAACTTTGGAGTAACCCGCTGCATTTCATTAAAGTTGTATTTCCAGTACCATGTTGTGTACTGATAATTGCCTTTTTCTTCAACAGACTTTGTCCATTCTCTGGATAATGTTCCCTGCTTTAGTACAATTTGACCACCAAGGTTAGGCTCAACTCTAACCACCTTTGGATCAGACCAAACATCGGATGGTGCATTAAAATCAAGCACATAAGAGTATTTTACTTTGGCCTGATCCTGATCGAGAGTTTCATTTTTTAACAATTTGAAGTCATTGTCGAAGAGATAGACTTCATAAACATTTGTCTTTTTCATTTCCCGTCCGAAAACAAGAGTGTACTCCTTAGTTTCGTCATTAAAACTGAAGTTCAGCAGTTCACCTTTGCGTGCGTCCTTGGACAATTCCTGAATGTTATCTTTTTCGAGAACCTGAGCAAAGACCGTCGTCGAGACCATAAGAAAAACACAAATACACACCAAAAAAGTTTTCTTCATTTTCCCACCTCTGTCGTTGATTTTGATATAAGATATGCGTTGACAATAAAAAAATCAATAAACAAGATTAATTTGCTTTTATTTTTTATGAAAAGATTTCATATTAATGTCACTATGAATGTCAAAGCTCTTCTGATAATATTTTTTATACTAAACCTGTATACATGTACAAAAATTGAAAAAGTTTATTTGTTGCCTGAGCGGGAGGATATTGTTGATGCATTGCACGAAACTATTGCATCGGACGGCGTGTTTTCCATTGATGGTCTGAATGATGGCGGCGCTTATTTTTTAGATTATTCCTCATCGTCCCTGGGTAAAGTAAACTTTCCGGATACCGCCGATTATAGCATTGACGATATAAAAATAGGACGACAAGTCACCCAGATAGTGGATACAACGATTAGTTATGATATCAAATGGGATTCGGCCTATGTGGACGTAAAGTACTACTTTAAGGGTAATTTTAAAATTGTCCTTTTTGATATTGTGACTGACAGTTCAATAGCATCTGTTAATTATATTGACGGTGAACAATACGATACAACCGGATATGAAATTGATTCGATTTATATTGATTTATACAGTATTTGGTTATACGACACGACTTATGTTGTTGATACTTCTATGGTGGTAGTTGATAGTGTTCTGACCTGGTCATATGAAGATCATTATTCTGCGGTTGACTCGACGACAAAATCGTTCAATCATCATACAGAACAGAAAGCGATATTTCTCAGAACTCAAAACAGTGATAATGCCTCGAAAGACTGGAAATTAAAAAAAATCACACCAATCGTTTTCAGACCAACTAATGAATCATTTATCATTAGTGAAATTGAATTTTCCACATCGGGTAATTCCTCAAGTATTACTTTACCTGAAGATGAAGATACGGATTTGCTTGACACATATTTTGCAAGAGATTCATTACCTGAGATTGATTATCAGGAAAATCTCATCCTTTCATCGGTAACAGTCACAAATACAGATCCGTACACCGATGGACCGGGAGAAGTGGTCTTGGCTCATTTTGGCCAAGGAATCAATGTATATAAAATCAGAAAAGGATTAACCGATTCTAACGACGATGGCAGCCATTCTGGTAGCTTCGCAGTAAATTCTCATGGATCACAAGTTTATCGGTTATTTATTGATGCAATCGACTATCGCACTATTTTTACCAGAACCGGTTTATATAATGCCCATATCGTGATGATTCCATTCAGTGTTCCTTAACATATTCAGATCAATATAATAGCACCGAAATTTACGTATACACTCCAAATAAAATGCCGGAAAATTACTGTTTAAAAAAGTGATTCTTAATTCTTGGATATTCTTGGATAATGGATTAAACTATTGCGCTTTTTGGAGAGGTGTCCGAGTGGTTGAAGGAGCACGCTTGGAAAGCGTGTGTGGGTTAACGCCTACCCAGGGTTCGAATCCCTGTCTCTCCGCTAATATTTTTATCAAAGTCTACTAGCTATTATACAACTGTCCGCCTCAGTTAAAAGTTGTGAATTAATACTATTTAAAAATTTTGCTTTAATTCTCCCCACATTATTTTATATTTTAACAATAATTGTAAGCATAAAAATGACAAGGGAGAGGGAGATTCACTTGAAAATCAAATGCAAAATACTATCAATATTGTTCATTGCGTCGTCACTTGTTGCCCAAACTTCTATTGCTGTTCTTGAACTGGAGGGTAAAGGCCTTTCGGAAATGGAAGCCAGTATTCTCTCTGACCGGTTGCGGCACGAACTGTTTCAAACGGGTAAATATCGCGTTATTGAACGCGAATTGATGGGTGAGATAATGAACGAGCAGGGTTTTCAATTATCGGAATGTACATCCACCGAGTGTATGGTTCAAATCGGACAAGTTTTGGGCGTCGATCAGATGGTAGGCGGAAGTGTCAGCAAATTCGGAACAATGTATTCTGTTGCTGTGCGTCTGGTCAGTGTCGAAACCGGTGAATTTCTGGGAACTGCAACCTATGACCACGAAGGCAGGATGGAGGATTTATTGAAATACGGAATGAAAACCGTATCAGGTAAATTAGGTGGTTTTAAAATAAGTGAGCAAAATGAGTCCATCGAAACAACTATAGTTCCCGAACAGGTTGTGGCTAATCAAATACCGGATGTGGAAAAAGAGGAAAGTCGAGAAGCTCAATCAAACGCGCCGGCAACCACTCCTCAAAAAACCGTTCAATTGGCTCAAAAACCGGTTTCCAAACCCAAAATCCCAACCATTATGTTAAGATCGGAACTGGGTGTATATGGATTGGCAAATCAGGATCGGAAAGATTTCTACGACGGAACAGCAGGACCTCTGTTTGGTGTGAGTGGAATTTTTAACATTATTAAATTACCAAATTTTGGTACGGTAGGCCTGTTAGCAGGTGTGCAAAGCATGGTTTTGGTATTATCACCGAAGGACAGTGACTTCGGTAATTGGGAAGAGCAGGAACTATATGTTGTGACAAAAGCTGGTTTTCAGGCCGCTTCAGTGAGCCAGTCAAAACTCAATGTCACAGCAAGTGTTGGTTATGCAGCTGTTACTACTTCAACGATTTTTGTTGACGAGCGCGGCGATGCCTCTGATCCGGTTCAGGATAGTGCCGGAGGTTTATTTGCGGATTTTATATTCAGTTACAGACCTCTGGATACCATCAATATTACTCTAGATGGAGGTTATGGCACTCTTGTGGCCGGGAAGGATAATTTTTATGGTGGCAGTAAGTTTATCATCGGAGCGTCCTTAAATTTCTAAAAAATATGTCGATTAAATTCATACAGGTTCAATTTACAATTGATAATAAAAGCAGCGCAGAAAAGATTGCCAGGACGTTAATTGATGAAAAACTGGCGGCCTGTGTTCAAATAATTGGGCCGGTCACTAGTATATACCAATGGCAGGGTAAACTCGAACAAAGCAGTGAATTTTTATGCCTTGTAAAGACTGAGAAATCCCTGTACTCAAAACTTGAACAAAGAATCAAGGCCTTACATCCTTATGAAACACCTGAAATAATTTCGATTGATATTATAGATATTGAGTTGAATTATTCAAAATGGATTCATAATTCTTTATCATGATCAAATCATATCTGTTTAAATAATAACTGTTTATACTTAAAGTAAAATATTAGATTAATGGACACTGGGTTTCATATATGACTTGAAATGATTTACTACCGGATACTTTGGGGTTTAATGAAAAAAATGATTATTTTACAGATGAAATGAAAAATGCTTAAAGGAAAATAGCGATGAGTGAAATAGTTATATTGATTGTCGGTCTTCTGATTTTGATAGTGCAAATCCTGATTATCATCAAAATTAGTAAAAGAACTGATAGTAGACTTGCATCGGAAATCAAAGAGCAAAAAGATAAAATTGTGGCGTTTGAATCGAAACTGGATCTGTTTCCGGAACTTCTGAAGTCAAAAATTGCCGAGTCCATTCAGGAGCAGTTTACCAATTTCACCCAGCGGATTATGGCCCAGATTCAGGAATTGGTCGAGAAATTTGGTGTTTTTAAAACAGATATTACAAAATATCTGGCAGAATCAAGTCTGAAAACCTCGACGGATTTAGCCACATTTAAAGAACTGTTTCAGAAGAGTTTATCCGGTGATTTTGAAAAATTGACGATGAATGTCGAGAAAAAACTGGATATGATTAACAATAAAGTCCAGGAAAACCTGAGTGAAGGATTCAAAAAGACGAACGAAACCTTCAACAATGTTATTGAACGTTTGACAAAAATAGATGAAGCCCAGAAGAAAATCGACAGTTTGTCGACAAACGTGGTTTCATTGCAGGATATTCTGACTGATAAAAAGAGCCGGGGGATTTTTGGCGAAGTGCAATTAAATCAGATTCTCTATGCGGTTTTTGGTGAAAAAAATGATAAAGTCTACCAAACCCAATATAAACTGAGTACCGGCAAAATGGTGGATGCTATGCTTTTTGCACCAGCACCAACAGGAAATATAGCGATTGACTCAAAGTTTTCACTCGAAAACTATAAGCGAATGACGGATAAACTGTTGCCGAATGATGAACGCAAGCAGGCTGAGAAGATGTTTAAGATGGATGTGAAGAAGCAGATTGACGATATTGCAGATAAATATATTATTCCCGGTGAAACTGCTGCTCACGCGATGATGTTTTTACCGGCTGAGGCGATATTTGCTGAGGTAAACGCCTATCATTCTGACCTAATTCAGTACGCTCAAAGACGCAATATTTGGGTGACATCACCCACGACGTTTGTCGCCGTACTCAGTACATTACAAAATGTACTGAACGATATTGAGCGTCGGAAGTATGCGGATATCATTCAACAGGAAATTATCAAACTGGCTGAAGATTTCAGCCGTTATCAGAGCCGATGGGATAAACTCTCTACACATATCGATACGGTTCAGAAAGATGTGAAAGATATTCATACGTCGACACGAAAAATTTCAAGCAAATTTGAAAAAATCGCCAGGGTGGACTTGGAAAAAGAAGGCAATCTGAAAAAGTCGCTGCCAAGTAAGGTAATTAAAGAACCAGATGAGGATTGACAATTGGATATTCTGTCAATATTTGTAATAGCAGTTGGCCTTGCTATGGATGCGTTTGCGGTGTCCATTTCCTGTGGATTTACTGTGCCGTCGCCAAAGCGCTGGAATGCACTAAAAATTGCGTTTTCATTTGGTTTATTTCAGGCTGTAATGCCAGTTATTGGGTGGAGTATAGGCCGGTTTTTCAGTAATTATATTGAAGCCTTCGATCATTGGATCGCTTTTATTTTACTCAGTTTTATTGGAATCAGAATGATTTATAATGCCATAGTATCGGATGAATGTGAAACAGTTGTTGATCCTACAAACATAAAAACCTTGCTGATGTTATCGATAGCAACAAGCATTGACGCATTGGCAATCGGAGTCACTTTTGCTTTTCTCCAGATACAAATCATTACTCCGGTTTTGATTATCGGAATTATTACATTTATTATATCGTCGATCGGTCTACTGATTGGTCATAAATTGGGATGCTATTTCGAAAAACGTGTTGAGATATTTGGTGGTATAGTGCTGATCGGAATTGGCATCAAAATCCTGGTTGAACACCTCTTTTTCTAAAATTTAGGCCAATGAAAAAAATACTTGAAAAAAAGCATTTACTAAATGGTGATATCCGGGTTTATAACTGTGAATTAATCTATAATAATCAATCTGTTGGAATATTGAAATATATCTTGGAAAAACAGTACAATGTATCTGGTTTAATTTTACCTCAATCATCAATAACTTATGCATTTTACTGGATTGATCGACCATATACACTGTATCGCTGGTATCACGATAGTAAAAATATTGGTAATTATTTCAATATTGCCAATCAGATTGTTCTGAATGATTCGGAATTTGAATGGCGGGACATCGTTGTCGATGTTTTATATCGATCCGATGATTTGCCAATAATTCTGGATGAGGATGAATTACCGAAGGACATCCCAACTGATTTACTTGAATATATTCATTCTGCCAAATGTCATATATTTGAAAATTATCAGGATATCATCACGGAAACCGACCAGTTATTAAAACTGTATAGTAATTTTCTCGTTCCTGAAAAAAACTGATGTTTTATATAAAAGTTTCGGTTTAATAATTCATTTAATTTAGATATATTTCGACTTGGCTTTTTCAGTTATTAATATTTATAAAAACAACGAAATTTATTATGAAAAACAGTCAATTTAATAACGGACAATTGTATTTACCGAATGATTATCACCCTTTCCTGGATTTGCGGGAAACTGAAGAGGCGATTAAGTTTATTAAAAGCCTGTTTCAGGATAAATTTTCTGCTGAACTGAATTTACATCGTATTTCTGCGCCGATTTTCGTAAGTAAAAGCAGTGGTATTAATGATTATCTATCTGGAACCGAACGTCCGGTCCAGTTCAATATTTCCAGTATTAATGAACAAGCTGAGGTAGTTCAGTCACTGGCAAAGTGGAAGCGGCAGGCGCTGAAGGATTATGGCTTCATCAGCGGCGAGGGACTTTATACCGATATGAATGCCATCCGTCCCGACGAAACAGCGCTTGATAATTTGCATTCGGTATATGTCGATCAATGGGATTGGGAGCGGATTATCGCTGAGAATGAACGGAAATTGGCCGTCCTGGAGTATATCGTAAAAAAGATCTATCGTGTGCTTAAAAAGGTTGAGCACTCGGTTTGTCGCAAATACTCGCAACTGCCACGTGAATTACTACCGGAAAATATAACGTTTATTCATAGCGAAGAATTGGAAGCACTTTATCCCGATTTAGCTCCCCGTGAAAGAGAGAACCGAATCTGTAAAGAGAAGGGAGCAGTGTTTGTCATTGGCATCGGAGCGGATCTGAAAAGTGGAAAACCTCACGATGCACGGGCGACTGATTATGATGATTGGATTACGGAAACTGAAAACGGCTATCGCGGGCTGAATGGTGATATTTTAATTTGGTATCCACTTATGAACAGTGCCATTGAATTATCCTCAATGGGAATCAGGGTCGATAAAAACGCCTTGCTAAGACAATTAGCACTGAAAAATGAGGATTACAAAAAAGAATTTCCTTTCCATAAGGGAATATTAAATAATGAATTACCGCTTTCGATTGGCGGTGGAATCGGACAATCCCGCCTGTGCATGCTTTACTTGCGGAAATGCCATATTGGCGAAGTACAAGCGAGTATCTGGCCAATGGACATGATTGAGGCCTGTCGTCAAAAAAATATCATGTTACTTTAATATTAGAATTCAGATAATCTCATGAAAAACAGAAAAATAAACGTACTATTACTGGAAAATATTCACGCTGATGCGGCCAGGATTTATGAAGATGAAGGAATTAATGTCCAAACGGCCGTTGGCAGTCTTGATGAAGAGGAATTGTGTAAACAAATTAAAGATGTTGCCGTCCTCGGAATTCGTTCAAAAACGCAAGTGACCGAGAAAGTATTGGATTGTGCTGAACATCTGTTGGCGATTGGAGCGTATTGTATTGGCACGAATCAGATTGATGTCGATACTTGTTCGAAACGAGGAATCATTGTTTTTAATGCTCCATACAGCAATACCCGCAGTGTTGTGGAATTGGTATTGGGTGAAATAATCATGCTGATTAGGGGAATATTTGACCGAAGCGCTAAACTTCATCAGGGAATCTGGGACAAGAGCGCAAGCGGGACGTTTGAGATCAGGGGCAAGAAGCTTGGGATTATCGGATATGGCAATATTGGAGCACAACTGTCAGTAGTGGCTGAAGCGGTTGGAATGAAGGTCTATTATTATGATCTGGATGAAAAATTAGCCCTTGGAAATGCTCGTAAATGTGATTCAATTGAAACGTTATTAGCCAAGGTTGATATTGTTACGGTTCATGTTGACGGACGGCGGGAAAATCGTGGATTGATTGGTGCTGACCAATTTAGATTAATGAAGCGCGGATCAGTTTTTCTAAACCTCAGCCGGGGATTTGTTGTCGATATGGATGCTTTGGTAGAGAATATAAAAAGCGGAAAAATACGTGGTGCTGCCGTGGATGTGTTTCCCGATGAACCAAAACATAATGACGATCAATTCCGCTCGGAGCTGCAGCAATTGCCGAACGTTATTATAACACCACATATCGGTGGAAGCACCGAAGAAGCTCAGAAGAATATCGCCGAGTTTGTAACGGGGAAAATTATAGATTTTGTTTATAATGGCGGTACAGCATTAAGTGTAAACTTTCCGAATCTACAATTGCCGGAAATCAGGAATGCGCATCGCCTGATTCATTTGCATATGAATGTACCGGGCATTCTGGCAAAAGTGAATAATATATTAGCCGCGCACTCCATTAATATTTTAGGGCAATATTTAAAAACCAATGAGCATATTGGGTACGTAATTACAGATATCAGTCGGGAATATGACAATGAAGTAATGACTGAAATAAAAAATATTCCGGGAACCATCCATTTCAGGATCCTATATTAATGTTTTTATTTCAAATTAAGTTATTTTTAGCGACGTAAGGAAGTATTGAGCATGAGTTATCCGTTCA
>Ga0268278_1000914_pt1 | contig 18548 bp, 20 predicted proteins | sample saktaG_3_FD_190135 | JGI IMG/M metagenome (GOLD analysis project Ga0268278, IMG submission 190135) | Saline water microbial communities from Sakinaw Lake, British Columbia, Canada - sak_2010_1_5_55m | ecosystem: Environmental > Aquatic > Non-marine Saline and Alkaline > Saline ...
TCTTTCCCTTTTTCAACACTAGAATCTTGTCAGCTTTTCTAACAGTACTTAATCTATGAGCAATAATAAAAGTTGTTCTGTTCTTTTCTAATCTTTCTAGAGCTTCTTGAATCAACTTCTCTGATTTAACATCTAAAGAAGATGTTGCTTCATCTAAAACTAATATCTTTGGATCACGAATCACAGCTCTAGCTATAGCTAATCTTTGCTTTTGACCTGTAGAAAGTTTAACTCCTCTTTCTCCTACCAAAGTATCATATTTCTCAGGCAATAATTCTATAAACTCGTGAATATTAGCTGATTTAGCTGATTCTATTACTTCTTGATCTGATGCCTCTGGTTTACCATAAAGTATGTTATTCTTTATTGTGTCATTAAATAACATTATCTCTTGAGGGACATAAGCAATAGTTCCTCTTAAAAAATCTAACCTAAGATCTTTAATATCAATATCGTCTAAGAATATTGTTCCTTTATCAGGAATGAAGTAAAGAGACAATAAATCTATTGTTGTTGTTTTTCCTTCTCCACTTCCACCAATTAAGGCGATCTTTTGACCAGGCAAAGCAGTAAAACTAATCTTATCTAGAACAGTTTGTTTCCTGCTATATTTAAATTCAATATCTCTATACTCAACCTTTCCTTGAACATCTTCTAACACTTTGCCATTTTTATTTAGCTTTTCTGTCTCTATATCAAGAAACTCTGTTGCTCTTTTAATTGAAGTTAATCCTCTTTGGACATGAAGCCATTGCCAGAGAATAAACATTAATGGCATCCTAGTTAAATTTAAATACCCTAAAAACATTACTAAAACACCTTGAGTAATAACACCTTTCCCCAAAAGAAGAACAGCGTAGCCAAAGATAACTACAAACCCTAAAGAAAAGATTACTTCCTGTAAGGCGTGAGTATTCTCCCAAATAACTGAAATGCTTTTGAAAGACGGGCTAACTTCTTCATCATAAATATCTTTTATCTTTGACTTCTGAAAATCTTCTGAAGCTGATGACTTAATTGTCTGGATATTAAGAAAAGAATCATTTAAAGCCCCAGCTGAATTATCAAGTCCTTTATTTAGTCTTTGCTGACTCTCAACTAATAAAGGGGCTCTAATAATAGCTACTCCAGCTGAGAGAATAAAGACAATAACAGCTCCTAGAGATAATTTCCAGTTAATAAAGAACATTATTGTTAATCCAATAACAACAGTTAGAAATCTAGGAGCTATCCAGAAGATAGTTTCACTAATAATATTTCTTAAATAATCACCAGCTCTGGTTATTCGAGAGACAATCTCTCCCACCTTCTTCTCACGATGAAAAGATAGTGGTAGGTCTGTGATATGAGACATATGTAAGTGGATAAAATCACTTAAAGCATCTACTCCTATATATTCTCCTTTAACAGAAACAATCCTTCTAAAAATAGCTGATAATAAAGTCGTTAAAGCCCAAACACCAATTAAAGATAATATTAAGAAAGAAGTAGAACCATCAGAGACAACATCAACCAAACGACCATAAAGATAAGGAGTAAAACCATCGAAAATAGCAAAAACAAGAGCAAGAACAGTTGTCCAAACAACTGCCTTCTTATACTTCTTCATATACTGCCAAACTATTTTTAAATCATTTAAAAATCTCATAGCCTATATATTATACATCAGATTAGAGATAAAAACAAGCGAACTAAAAAAGCCCTGAAAATAGGGCTTTTTGTTTTGGTCGTCCCGGACGACTTTAGTATATTTCGTAAGTAACGCTAACTGAGATAGATATCTTGTTCTCTCCTGTTTGGATATCAGGAACAGCTGATGCTCCACCCATTCCTTTTTCTAGATAAAGGCTGTCTGTATAATATGGATAATAGTTATTTTCACTAAAGCTGATTATCTTTCCTAATCTTACACCTAATTGTGAAGCTAGCTTTTCTGCTTTTTCTTTAGCTTTATCAATAGCTTGAGTTCTAGCCTGTTCTTTTAACTCATCCTCGTTATCAATCGTCAAAGCTAAACTTCCTATTTGATTAGATCCAGCGGCTGCTGCTGCTTCAATAATTGCTCCAACCTTATCTAAGTCTCTAATCTTAACTTGAAGGCTTTGAGTAACTTCATAACCAGTTAATACTCTCTCGCCTGAATTATAATAGGTAGCACCTCTATACTCATAAAGAGGATTAATATTATAGTAAGCAGTTTTAAGATCTTTCTCTTCAATTCCTTGTCCTTTCATTGCCTCAATCACCTTATTCATAACCTCAGTGTTTTTACTCATTGCATTATAAGATGTCTTTGCTTCATTAACCACTGAAAAAGAAATAATTCCTAAATCTGGCTTAGAATAAATCTCTCCTGAGTCAACAATAGTAATAGAGTTTCTTGCCTCTACTTCTTGTCCAATATATTTTCCTTGTTTTATTTTATTACTAATATCTACTCCTGTAGAAACAATAAGAAATAAAATAAAGACGCTTAAAATAACAATGAAAACACCAAATATCTTTTTCTTTTGATGCGTCATTTCTATGTGTTGTTCATCCATCATATTATTTAATTTAATTTATTATTCTTTATAATAACCTTTCAAAACTATTAAGACAATATCTGTTTTATTCTCTGAGCTTCATTTTCAACAACTACTCCGCCATATTCTGCTGCATGGTCATGAGCTTCTTTATAGACCGGCCTCTTTTGGTCTAGATGTAAGCTAAGCCATAGATCTTCATCATTAGCTTTAAGATAGATGTGAAAGCGCGGATAGCCATCTCTATTTAAAGGACGAGTGAAAGAAACTTCGTTCTCTGAAACTTGTCTTTGAAAGATATAGCCGATATCTCTACCAACATTAAGAATATTCCCACCAGGGTTTTTAAGAACGAAATCCATATTATTTAAAGATAATAGGGATTTCTAAAGCTTCCTCATTTTCAAGAAGACCTGATGGATTATCTCTCTTTAAGATTAATGTCCCTTTATTGTTATAACTAGGTTTCTCAAACTCAAGGATAACATCAAAAGGAACAAAATCATCAGTCATCCAGGCTCCTTGAGCCCTAGCGATACCTTCAGCAATAATTAGTCCATCCCAATCGGTCAAAACAACTGGAAAGTCTCCTTCAAAAAACCAATTTCCTTTTGCTTGCCCTGAAACAGTTAGAGGGGATTCTATTTCGTCGTTAGCTTGTGGAAAATCAACTGTTATAAACTCTGACTCTCTTAGTTTATCAACAACACTTTCAACAAATAATTCACCTTTTGGCGTACTACATTGTCTTGGATAGCTTTCCATTACTGGGTAACCAGCTGAAACACATTCTTCAAAACTATTAACTTCTACTTTATTAACTGTCAACTTTTCTTTATTAGTTATAATAAAGAAGATTGCTAAAAGGCCTAGAATAACAACGATTATTAAAATTATTATCTTTTTCATATATTTATTTCTATTATTTTATTAGAAGAAGTAAAGCCCGACTTAATGCTTACTTCTGATTTAGTTACTTTAAAATAATTAGCCAAAACTCTTATAACCCCTCTATTGGCTTGTCCTTTTATCGGACGTTCTAAGACTGAGATAACAAAGTGATTATCATCAACCTTTTCTACATTATCTTCCACTCCTGTTCTCACTTTAACAAATATCTTCATATTCTATCTATTATCTCCGTCGCCGTGAAGAGTTCCTCTTTCTTTTCTTGAGGATAATTTATCTATGTTAAACTGAGCAACTTCCTCAAGAGAGAAGCCCAAATCACCAGAAAGTTGAGCAAGGTACCATAAGACATCTCCTAATTCTTTCTTCAAAACCTGTCTTCTTTCTTCATCAAGAACACCATTATTATCTCTATATATCTTTTTAACCTTTCCTGCTACCTCTCCTGCTTCGCTAACCAAGCCCAATGCTGGATAAACAAAATTATCCTGTATCTTAGGATAAAGAGCTGTTTTTTTAGCTAGTTTTTGGTATTCATTAAAGTCCATTTATTTCATCTCTATATTTACAAAACTCACAATCTTCAGATCCAGCTGGTATTTCATCCGACATAAGACACTGACGAGCTTCAATAATTGCTTTCTCTACCCAGCTATCATCTCCTTTGTATGGTATTAACTCTATATCAAACTCTAGCTTGCCGTCAAATGCTCCTCTATCTTTCTTACCATTACAATAGACAAAGTAACCAGTATCAGATATCTTGTATTCTCCTAAATCAAGATTGTGTCTAGCTAACCATTGATACATTTCCATTTGTCTTTTATAGACTTGTTTCCATTTATCATCTAGATTAATCTCTTTCTCAGTACTCGTTGCCTTGTAATCAACAATTATTAATTCATTGTTATCAATCCAAATATCATCAATTGCTCCAAAGACTAAGAAATTAGTTTCTTCATGCATAACCTGTATCCCTTTAAAGTTCTCTCTCCACAAACCCATCTTCTCGTGTTGAAAGGGGATAGCTTTTAACCCATATTTAGCAACCAACGGATGAGTTTCTCCTTTGGTTCTATGAGCATCAAACTCTTTCTTTAATAAAGCATCAACAGCCGAATTTAAACTAAAAGAGGGACCAGAAGGCCTACTAATTCCTAAACGTCTATCAATATAAAAACACTTTGGACATTCTAAAAAGAACTCTATTTTAGAACGACTAAGTTTAAATGGCTCTTCTGATTGTGGATTAAATAAATTCCTTGTTCTCATAAATTAAGTAAAGAAATGATTTCTGGGGTTAAGAGATCTTTAATTTCATTATACGGTACTTCAACAAACTGTTTTCCTAAAGCATAAGCTGCTACCTGATATTGATCAAAGATAACTACCAGTCCCTCTTCTCCAAAAGCAACATACTTATAATTATCTTCTGTAGGACCAGCTCCTGAATATATCCATTGCTCCATAAACTCATCCGGTTCTATCTTATTAACAAGCTCCTCTATACAATAATCTGATATAGTTTCTAAATAAGAACCTTCAAAAATACTCTCTATAGGTTCATCCTTCTCAAGATTATAATTAAATACTCTGGTATAGCTTACTGGATGAGCTGCTCCTGAGAAATAAACAGAGACATCAAAGATAATACTTATTATCGAAGGAGTGTTTAAAGAAACTTCATAGGTTATATACAATCCATTAGCAAAACCTTCCATCTGCTCTGAACTATCAACGCTTCCCTTAAAATCACTTATTTGTTGTTGAATAAGGCCTTCTATCTTTTCATTAATATCTTTATCATTAGACTTACTAACAAGAGGATACTTTATATCAATAACAAACAGATCTGTTTCTTCTTCAATCTGCTTTTCAACAATCTCTACTTTAACTTTATTTTCAATCTTATCATCCTTTGAACTAAAAAAGTGACTATAGAAGAGAAAGCCAACTACGACTCCAAGAATTAAGAGAATTACTAAAATAACTATAATAATCTTATTCATACCATTTCTTTCATTCTAGCAAAGAAAGAGATAAAGGCAAGAAGGTCTTGACATAATCTTTGTCTTTTTATTATAAGTACTTCTTATTCTTCAGTTCATCGGGTAAAAATGATTCTTGAGAATATTTCTCGTACCCCTTACCATAATCTAATTCTTTCATAAGCTTTGTTTCAGCATTTCTTACCTTTAAAGGAATAGAAAGATTACCGTGAGTCTTCACATCTTCTATTGCTTTTAAATAAGCATTATAGGAACTTTTATCTTTTTGAGATTTAGATAAATAAACTACTCCATGAGCTAGATTAATAGCACATTCCGGTAAGCCAATGATTTCAACGGCTCTAAAAACATCATTAGCAACTACTAAAGCTGTTGGCTGAGCTATCCCTATATCTTCCGAAGCAAAGATAACCATTCTTCGAGCAATAAACTTAGGATCTTCGCCAGAATCAATCATTCTAGCTAGATAGTATAAAGCAGCGTCTGGCTGGCTAGCTCTCATACTCTTAATGAAAGCGGAAATAGTATTATAATGTTCTTCTCCTTGTTTATCATATCTCAAGAACTTAGATTGAAGAGTGTTCTTTAAATTCTCTAAACTAATCTCCTTATAAAGCTCATTGGTACTTTCTAACATTGTGATTGCTTGTCGAGCATCACCATTAGCCATCTTAATAAGCCACTCTTCTGATTCTTTATCTATCTTTAAATTAGTTCTCTTAATTATAGCTTTCATATCATCTTCAGAAAGCTCGTTTAAAACAAAAACCCGACATCTTGAAAGTAGAGCTGGTATAACTTCAAAGCTTGGATTTTCTGTTGTTGCCCCAATAAGAGTAATATCTCCTCTTTCCACATAAGGAAGAAGAAAATCTTGTTGGGCTTTATTAAAACGATGAATCTCGTCTAAAAACAAAACTTTAGAACAATCAGTCTCTTCAGCAACTATCTTCCTAATATCTCCCTTTCCAGAAGAAACAGCTGATAATTCATAGAGTTTGGCGTCTAAGTTTTTAGCATAAATCCTAGCTAGAGTAGTTTTACCAGTCCCCGGAGGACTCCAAAGAATAAAAGAAAACAAATGCTTTTCCTTAATAGCAATGTTTAAAGGTTTTCCTTCTCCAACAAGATGTTTTTGACCAACAAATCCATCCAAACTTGTTGGTCTAATTCTAGAAGCTAATGGTTCCATATTTTCACCTTAGCTCTTTACAAAGCTTAAGACAAGAGATCGGGGTAATCGGTTCCTATTCCATCAACACCCCAATTAATTAAACGTTCGGCTAGTTTTTTATTATCAACATGATAGACATAAACCTCTACTCCTAACCCATGAGCCTTATCTATAATCTTTTTATTGACTATAGATGATTTAGGACAAATAGCGCTATATCCTTCCCAAGACTTTCTTGTTTTTCTTCTGAACAAAAAGCCTGTCTTGATATTAGAATCCAAGCTCTTTATTTCTTTAAGTAGTTCCGTATCAAAAGATGTTACTAAAACTCTAGACAAAATACCATTCTCAATAATAGTATTATAAACTGGAAGGGGAGTCCCCTTTACTTTAAGCTCTATTTGTAAATCAATATTACAGATATCAATAACTTCTTGAAGAGTTGGGATCTTCTGACCATCACAATCTAATTCCTTTATTTCTGCCAAAGTCATCTTGGAAACTGACCCTTTGCCATTAGTAGTTCTATTAACCTTATGATCGTGAATAACAACTAACCTATTATCTTTAGATAATCTAACGTCTAACTCAATAGCATCACAACCAAGCTCAATAGCCTTTTGAAACGATAAGAGAGTATTTTCTGGAGCATAGCCTGATGCCCCACGATGTCCAATAATCTTAACCATACTTCATCATAGCAAAAGACAAAGCCCACGCAAAGCGCGGGCTAAAGGTTATTTGGTTACAGTGCTTATAAACATCCCTATTAGACGTTTTATCCCTCTTATCGTATATATAAGATAGATAAGAGGAACAGTGACCGTAAGGAATAGTCCTAACAAGCCACCAACAAGTAATCCTACCTGTAATCCTGTAATCATCTTTTTTCCTTTCAAAAAACTACCTCCATTATACACCCAATAATCCTTTTTGTCAAGCACTTGACAGAAACAATAACTATGATAATATGGCTCATAAATTAGTTCTTTTCAAATAAAGGAGACAAACAATGGACGAAAAAGGATATACTTGGTATATAGAGCCACTAACTGACATCACTAACAACGCTATCCAGCAATACCTATCAGAAGCAGGTCTTGAGCTCTCCAGCGCACTATTGCTCTGCGCTGATGGAAAAAAACACAACCTTTGGGAATGCCCGATCAATCTTGTTAAGTTAATATTTTCAAGTAAAGACTCTCTTAGTTTACGTTTTGTAATTTGGGGAAAAAAAGACCGCCACGGTAAAATAACAAATAAAGGATTTCTTTTTAAACCTAAAAACAAATATTTAAGAAAGAAAAAAACTGCTGCTCATTAAGAGCAGTTTTCTATTACATTAAAAAATGTGCTTAACCAGGTTAAGCACATTTTATAACTGTCTGATTCTATTCATTACATAGTTAGCTGGTCGGTTGTAATCTTCTATAACTTTAATTTCTTTAGAAGGTAAATGAAATGGTTTACCTATTTTAATCTTTGCCTTATATCTTCTTAATAACACTCCAAAGAAAGTCATCTTCTTTACTGGAAGAGTAATTCTAACTGGAAGAATTTTAACTCCTGTTGTAAAAGCTAAATAAGCAACACCTCTCTTAGGTCTTGATGGTCCTTCTTTCCATTCTCTTTTTCCTTCAGGAAAGATTCCAACAACACCCCCTCTATGAATAATATCTATTGGAACTTTTAATGATTTTTCCAATCCTACTTTTCTTCTTACTGGGAAAGCACCTGCTAGCCAAAGGAAAGGGAAAGAAAGAGGAAAGTAATATATCTTTTTCAAAACAGCATAATGGATAGGGAACACTTTAGCATTAAAATGAAAAGCTGAGGCGATCATAAAAGAATCAGCCCAACAAGTATGATTACTAGCTATTATCAAAGGTCCATCTAATTTCTCAAGGTTCGTTTCTGTTTCTACTTCTAGTCTTAGAAAAAATCTAACAAGGAGCTTTGATGGAGCCCAAAGAATATTATGAAAGAGGGTTGGGATAATTAGTTTTCCCCAAAAAGCACCCCTTGACACTAATCTTTGTTCTTGATAAGATTTATATGTCATGACGCAAATAGATGGCCAAATTTTTAGTCTCGTCCCTTAAATGAGCTAAATCCGGTCGTCTTTTTTGTTTATTTAATTCGCGACTGTACTATACCATATTGTTACCTTTTTTTCAAGTCACCGGTTAATACATACTTCAATATCTTTAAACAACGTGTGAAAATAAAAACAGCTAAAACTTCTAATGTTAAGACTGATAAATCTCTTAATGTTGTTAATTTTGCTCCACCAGTAGAAACACTAAAATATCCGTTATAGGCAAAGTTAACTATAGACAATATAGCTGTTAGAACTATCCAAGTATAGACAAATAACTCTCCCTGTCGATCAATAGTTCTTTTCCCTAACCATCTTAATAGCTCCTTATGGACAGAATAGATTAATAAAACTCCTATATAAAATAAACCCATGTTAGAAGGGAAGAACCCTCCTCGAGAAAAGAATTCTATTGATATCATAGACATTGTCACGATTGTAACAAAGCCTGCTATCAAATAGAGGTTTTTGTTTATTCTAGATTCAACTTTTCTTAAATGTTTTAATTGACTCATGTCACCCAATACTTTTTCTTAGTCATACTATCTTCTTTCATTATAATCTTATCTCTATCTTTTTGCGAGCTTTTAGCTAAAGAAAGTAGTTCCTTTTCTGAAAGACTACCCAACTTCTTAACTTCTTTCTCTAAAAAAATCTTTTTATTATTCTTCGGATCATCTAAAACATAACCTAAAAGAACATCTAATATCTGACCAATCTTAGGTCCTGGTTTTATACCTAATATCTTTATAATGTCTTGTCCGTCTATTTTAAGCATCTTCACTGAAATAGGATCTTTGGAAGCCTTGTCAATGACATATTTCATATGACGCAGCTTGTAAGGCTCTGCCTTAGGCACTCCTGAACCGATTCTATCAGCCATCCTAACCTGTAAAAGCTCTTCTATACTCTCTGGTCCCACTTTACGCACCAAGCGCCTAACAGATGATTCTGAGACTTCGTCTACATTATAGTAAAAGAGATGGTAGCGAACTAGCTTAACAATCTTTTCTATATCCTTTTTAGAAAACTTCAATCTTTCTAATCTTTTGTTAACCATCCTAGCACCAACAACTTCATGACCATAGAAAGTAGCCTTTTCTCCCTTACCTCTCTTAGATTTTGGCTTACCAATATCATGCAATAGGGAAGCTAATCTAACATCTCTATTAAACTTCTTTTCAGCAGCATATTTCAAGGAAAGAATAGAATGAGTATAGACATCAAAAGTGTGATGTTTAGCTTGAGCTACTTCATAACCCTCTTCTAATTCAGGAAGAACAAATTTAAGTAATCCTAACTCCCTTAACATCTCTATTCCTTTATAGGCATTGTCAGCCATAACAATCTTCACTAATTCATCTCTTATTCTTTCTTGAGAAATAACTTTCATCCAAATAGCATTCTTCTTAATGGCTTCGGCTGTTTTCTCTTCAATCTCAAAACCAAGAACAGTAGCGAATCTAACAGCTCTCATCATTCTTAAGGCGTCTTCAGAAAACCTATCTTCTGCTTTACCAACAGTTCTAATGATCTTTTTAGTTAAATCTTCTTTCCCTTCAAAAAGATCTATTTCTTTAAGATCAGCATTAAAAGCTATCGCATTAATAGTAAAATCACGACGAGATAAATCTTCTTCAATTGTTTTAGCCCACTCTACTTTATCAGGATGTCTTTTATCGGTATATTTAGCCTCTGTTCTAAAAGGAGTAATCTCTATTTCATTAAGAACAGTTACTGTTCCAAACTTGTTATCAATATAGCTGTCAGGGAATATCTTTACTATTTCCTCTGGAGTAGCATTAGTTGTCATATCCCAGTCTTTTGGTTCTTTATCTGTTAATAAATCTCTAACACAACCACCAACCAAAAAGGCTTGGAAATCATTCTTTTCCAATTTCTTCAAAACATCCTTTATCTTCTTAGGTATCTTCATCATCTTTATCTTATCTTAAAAATTGATTTTTTTCAATTTTACTGGTAAAATCATCAAATGCGCCTGTAGCTCAATTGGATAGAGCGTTAGGTTTCGGCCCTAAAGGTTGCGGGTTCAAGTCCTGCCAGGCGCTCAATTAAAAAAAGGATTGTTCTTTAAAAAGAAAGGAGGTCACATGAAAAAGATGTTTACCTGATAAATCCAGTATCCATAAACCCACACGCGAGAACCCCATCAGGTTAAATAAAAAAGGTAAATCGTGCGGTTATGTGGGCGCTGCTCTTTCAAAGAAAATGGTGTCTTAAAAGCTAGATGCCTTATGCTGGTAGGCTAACATGCAGAGACATAACCATTTTCGGGAAATCTTGTTTTCCCGTAAGAACAGGCGAACATACCGACTGTTCGGTGGATGAAAAATTCCAAGTCGGCAAGGCGCACAACTGAAAAGAAGTGCGCCTTTTTATTTTAAATTAGCTCGTGAGCCCAATTAAAAGTTCTCTACCTGTCGGTAGACAAGGGAAGTCGTCCGGGACGACTAATAACAACAGAGTGAGTAAAGCCGAGCTTTACTCGTCTTTACTCATCGAGCCTTACTCATATAAGGGGAATCGAGTATAAGCAAATTAGAAAAGGTGACTGACCCCATTATCCTCCAACTCTAAAACCATTTACATTTTTACTTATTTATGGTACTGTTTAAAATAATCTAAGACTTAAACGTTCTTTAATGAAAATAAATTTTTCAAGGAAGGCAAGGTGGGATATGTCAAAAGTGTTTGGTTTATTAACAGACGCTGGGAAAGTAACTATGCCAGCCGAAGACGAAAAAGAGGCGGAAGAAAAAACAAGAAAAGCACTTCCAAACCTAAAAGAGATCAAAGAAATTTGGGAGATGTCAGAGGCGGAAATAGCAGAATCAAAAATTTTTGAGCTTCAACAGCAAGTTGCGATTATGGGGGCTAACGACTACGAAATACCAACAATTAATAACATTCTTACTGAGTTAAGAGCGGGCAATATAGAGCCGAAAGTTGCAGTAGAACAAGTTCAAAGAATAAAAAACCGCAAACAAGACTATCATTAATTAGTCTTGCAATTCCTCACTATATCGTGGGGAATTTTTCATACAAACTACATTTAGATATTTTTATAATAATCATTAATTATTATGAATAAATTGCGGGTTCAACTCCTGCCAGGCGCTCAACTAAAAAAGAGGCTATTGCCTTTTTTTGTTTAATTAGTTTATCCACAAGCAAAGTATTGACAAACATATAGCATATATGCTATAAAGCAACAGTGAATAAATTAACCAATTACGAAAAACATTTTAGAGCTAAGATGAAAGATAAAAAATTCAAGAAAGCGTTTGAAGAAGAACGACATCGTCTTGAGGTTGCTTACAAAATATCTCAATTAAGAAAAGGAAAGCATTTTTCTCAAAAACAATTAGCTAAAAAACTAGATACAACCCAAAGCGTTATTGCCAGAATAGAATCTGGACAACAAAACTTCACCACAGATACTCTTCAAAAAATTGCTTCTGTGTTTAACAAAACTCTCAAAATTGACTTTGTGAAATAAAATATACTAAAAAAGGGGCTATTGCCCCCTTTTTGTTATCTAGAGTTATTTACATTTGGCACAGAAGACAGCTTCAGGATAAATCTTTAGACGTTCTTCAGAAATAGACTTCCCACACTTTTCACACTTACCATATTTTCCTTTTTTAATCTTATTCAAAGCCCCGTCAATGTTCCGAAGCCTTAATTCCATATTATGCTCAACTGGTAAAAGATTAACATACTTTTCAACCTGATCAGCGGCATCTTCTATCGCCTGGCTACCAGAAGCCTCATTTGCTTTAGGGAAGCTGGTATCCCAATCTCCTTTAAGCTCCTTGTCTTTTTTAGCAAACTTTCCTAGTTCTGTCTCAAGAGATATTTTTTGTTGTTCTAGTTTTTCTTTTAGCTCTTTCTCTAGTTTTTTATTCATATTATGGTGTGGCGTATAGCTCGTTTAATTTATTTATTGTAAATGGATCTACTATTCCTGTTCCTGCTTCAAGTCCTTGTGGTGCTAATATTTCAGAAGCATATTTCTCTTGGAACTTTATAACGGCTTGTTTGGTTAAGCTACCATAGTAACCTGTAATAATTGCCTTTGGATAAACCTGAACATCTTTAGCTAACCACGTTTGTAAGGTCTTAACTTCTTCATTCTTATCACCAAGCTTCAATTCCATTGTTAACTCTTGTTTTGGTGGGGCTATTTCTAATTTGTTTAACAATCTCTCCATACTTCTCCAAGAACTAGATAAAACAAAATAGTTATTCATAGAAGCATAGCAAATACCTATATCATTAGTATTAATTGTTTGATATCTAAAATCTGGCCCTTCATATCCCTTAACATTACTAGCTGTTCTGAAGTAGGAAACAACTCCTGGTTTTGTTTGACCAACTAGTTCGAAGAGAGGCTTAAAATCTTCCTCCATAGTGCCCTCTTGGTTTTTCAAGATACTGCTTAACTCGTTTGAATCTGAAACCTTAGCAACAAGACCCAATCTATTCCCTTGAGGTTGTGAATAAGTAAATAAAGTGAATATGTCTTCTACTTTGCTATAAAAGCTATCTGGCATTCTAACCGACAATGCTTGGTTAAATTCTAGTAGACCAATCTCCTTATCACTCTTCTTAATGATAATTCTAGTATATTTATTGTCAACCTCTGCTTCTCCTAGTATTTGCGACAATAAAGGAGGGATCTCATCTAGATTATTTATTGATAATACTCTTGTATCATCCACAGAGAAGAGAGAAGTAGAAAAAAAAGATTCTCCTGGTTCTTCTGTCCCACCTGGATTATCTGATCCTCCTGGTTGCTCTTGATTAATATCTTCTATCTTATACTCATTTCTTACACCAAAATACCAATACCAAAAAGTAACTACGGCTGTAAGAATAATTAAAACAAAGGCTACTATAACAATTCTTAACCAGATCTTCTTCTCTTTACTTGGTTTTTTAGGAACTCTTTTAACAAACTCTTCTGGCTCCAATGGAGCTGACTTTTTTTGAACAACTGATAAAGGAGAACGCATCCTATCTAATAGGTCTGCTCTTCTTCTTTCTCCCTCATTGAGGTTTTCTTTATGCTCTCCCATCGGCTCTACTTCTACTTTTGGTTGAGGTTTTGGTTCTGGTTTCGGTTCTGGTCTTGGTTCCATTTTAGGAGCCATTCTAGGAGTAGGCTCTGAGTCTGCTTCCATCAAGTCTTCTTTTTGTGATTCCGACACTGATGCTTGTTTCAATATCTGAAGCCTCTTCCTAGCATCCTCTATGTTTTGCTTCTTTTCATCAGGAACTGCTTCTGGAATAATATCTTTCTTCTTTTGATCAATAAATTCTTCAGACAATGTTTCTTCAGACTGCTCTTTAAGCTCTTCTTTTTTAAGTTCTTCCTTAGGTTCTTGCTTAAAATCTTGTTTAGGATTTTCTCCTAATTCTTCGTCTATCCCTGATATTTCAGAAAGTATAGCTTTCTCTTTAGCAGAAACTGATTCTAATCTACCCTCTATCTTTGATAAATGATTTTCTAATCTTTCCTTTTCCTCATCTAGTTGCCATCTTTTTGTTTCAATATTTCTTCTCTGCTCTTCTATGGTCCACCTTTGTTTTTCTAACTCACGTTTTTGAGTTGAGTTTTGTTCTCCTGATTCTTTTTGTTCAATAACTTGCTTTTCTTCATTTATCTTTTTATCTTGTCCTAAAACCTCATTCAATCGAACTTTAATTTTGTTAATATCTAATCCAATCTCTACTCTTTTCTTACTAAAAGAATCTCTTAGCCCTTTTGTATCGCTTAAAATACCAGAAAGTTCTATCTTCCTTAATTTAAGATCGATATTATCTTCTTCTTTATTAGATTTAGCATATTTGTCGTTTAGTTCTCTTTCTTTAGCATCTATGTCAGCTGATTTTTTATCAACGCTTTCTAGTTTAACTGTTATTCCTTTTAACTTTTCGTCCCAAGGCCATCTTTTCTTCTCTAAGTCTCTTCTCTTCTCTTCTATGCCCCATCTTTGTTTTTCTAAATTCTTTCTTTGATCGGCTGTTTTAGCAATTAATGTTTTTTCTTCTAGGTCTTTTTGAAGTTTTTCTATTTTTTGTTCTTTAACCGCAATTAGTCCAAATCCTTTCTTCACCTCAACTAACCTAGAACTAACTATATTCCTTTCAGCTACTAACGGATCTTTTTGCTCCTGTAATTTAATAAGCTCATCTTTAATCTTCTTTTTTTCATTTTTAATATTTTCTTTTTCTAATAAAAGAGCTTCTTTGTCTGTTATTTTCTTAACAGGTTTCTTCTCAACAACAACTGGCTCTGGCTTGATAGGAATAGGGATAGGTTTTACTATCTTGACTGGCTCTACAACCTTAATAGGGTCTTCTTTAACCTCTAGTTGAGGCTCTGGTTTTTCTTCTTTCTTCTTTTCTTCTTCAATTTCTTTTAACCTTTCTGCTTTTCTTGCTCTTAACAACTCTTCCTCTTCTCTTTTAATCTGTTCTTCTTTTTCTCTTTTTATCTGCTCTTCTATCCTCAGCCTTTTATCTGCTTGGGTTTTTTCTATTTTTGTCATTTCTCTATACGAAGCACCCTCACTCTTTTTTTTGAGGTTGATTAAGTCTTGGGACATTGTACGAATGTTGTTTATCTTTTCAGCCATAATTTAATTCATTATAGCATAAAAAAAATACAAGTAAAAAAACAATCCAATGTTATTTGGATTGTTTCTCTAGAAGTTTTAGATTAATTCTCCCGTGATCATCTATGGAGATTACTTTTACCGAAACTTTATCTCCTTCATTAATAATATCCGTAACCTTTTCTACTCTCTTATCTGATAACTTGGATATATGAGCTAGACCGTCTTTCCCTGGAAGTATCTCAATAAAAGCTCCAAAATCCATTACCTTCTTTACCTCTCCGTTGTATGTTTTTCCTACCTCCGCTTCAGCAACAATTCCATTTATCCATTCCAATGCTTTTTGAGCCGACTCTTCTTTGTCAGAAGTAATGAATACCTGTCCAGAATCATCAATATCTATTTGAGCTCCTGTTTCATCAATAATCTTATTAATAACTTTTCCCCCTGGCCCAATAACTTCACCAATCTTAGTTGGTTTAATATGAATTGTTAATATTCTAGGAGCATAAGGAGAAAGATTTGCTGGTTTAGATATAGTCTTTTCCATAACATCTAGTATTGAATATCTAGCCTTTTTAGCCATTTCTAATGTCTTCTCCATAATCTCTCTACTTATCCCGTCTATCTTTACATCCATTTGAATAGCTGTAATTCCTTCTCTAGTTCCAGCTACTTTAAAATCCATATCACCATGATGATCTTCTGGCCCTTGAATATCGGTAATCACTTTGTAATTACTACCATCTTTAATTAAACCCATAGCAACACCAGTGACTAATCTTTTAAGAGGAACTCCAGCATCCATTAAAGCTAAAGCTGAACTTGAAGTAGAAGCCATTGAACTAGAACCGTTTGATGAAAGAATTTCAGAAACTATTCTAATAACATAAGGAAACTCCTCTTCACTAGGAAGTAAAGGAGTGATTGCTTTTTCAGCTAACAAACCATGTCCAATCTCTCTTCTTCCCGGACCTCTCAGGAACCCTGTTTCACCAACAGAATAAGGAGGGAAGTTATAGTGATGCATATATCTCTTCTTTACTGTCCCTTCCATGCCTTCAACTATTTGTTTATCACTTGGAGACCCTAAAGTTAATATTGATAACGATTTAGTCATTCCACGTGAGAATAAACCAGTACCATGAGTTCTTGGAAGAATAGAAACTTCAGCAGAGATCTTTCTCACTTCATCTAATTTTCTACTATCAACTCTTTTATCTTCTTTTAAAATAGCTTCGTGAACCATCTCATCAGCTTTTTTATCTAAAAAGTTTAAAGCGTATTTTATCTTACTATCATCTTCAGGATACTTCTCTGTTAGAAAAGCTTTTAATTCTTTTTTAATATTATCTAGATCAATTCCTTTTTTTATCTTATCTTTCTGAAAAAAGGCTTTCTCGTATCTGTCACCCAAAAACTCTTCTATGGCTTTTTCTAATTCAATATCGGGTTCTGCTGGATTTAAAACAATCTTTTCTTTTCCAACCTTCTTTTGAATATCTTTCTGGAAATCAATAATTTGTTTGATGGCCTTCTCAGCAAAATCATAAGCCTCCAAGACTGATTTTTCATCAACTTCTTTAAGCCCTCCTTCAATCATATTAATTAAAAACTCTTTGCCTTCATAAAGACCAACAAAAAGCACATCTAAATCTCCTTCAGCACATTCTTCGCGACTAGGGTTGAGAATAAACTTATTGTCTTTTCGACAAACTCTTACAGCGCCCAAAGGACCATTCCATGGGATATCAGAAACTGATAGGGCAGCTGAACTAGCAATTAAAGCTACTGTATCTGAATCATTTTCTTCATCCCAAGATAAAACAGTTGCAATAACTTGAACTTCTTTTGATAATTCTTTAGGAAATCTTGGTCTAATAGATCTGTCTATTATCCTAGAATTAAGGATTGCTTCATCAGAAGGCTTAGCCTCTCTTTTGATAAATCTCGATCCTTTGATTTTTCCTGAAGCATAATACTTTTCTTGATATTCAACAGTTAAAGGAAAAAAACCGCGATTTTCTCGGTCTTCTTTATCAACTACAGCCGTTGCTAAAACAACTGTATCTCCATAACGAACTAGAGCACTTCCGTTAGCTTGTTCTGCTAAACTATTAGTCTCTATTTCAATGTTTTTACCATCTACTTTTAACTCAAATTTTTCTTTACTCATTTTTTCAATAAATACTTTTTAGTGCTTGCACCTAAGTCAATAAACTCATCTGCAATTTCTTTTAATTTTGAAGAGGTTGATTTTCCAAAAGCAACTACTTCTACTCTTTTGCCTTGATTCTTTAAATATTCAACAAGAGGAATAAAATCTCCATCACCAGAAACAATTACTATTGTATCTACACTCGGAGCTATTCTGATAGCATCTATTACTAGTCCAACATCCCAATCAGCTTTCTTCTGTCCTCCATAGAACTCTTGTAGCTCTTTAGCTCTTGTTTCAATGCCTAGTTTTATTAATGCATCAAAGAATGGTTTCTCTTCACCGGTCTTTGTGCTAATAACATAAGCGAAAGCTCTGATCAAACTTCTACCACTAATTGAAATCTTTAGGATTTCTCCAAAGTTAGCACGAGCGTTATAGATATTCTTTGCTGAATGATAAAGGTTCTGGACATCAATTAATACTCCTACTCTTTGTCCAATGTGCTTTATTATCATTATTTTTTAAGGCCGACTTCTTTAATTATTTTATTGTATCTTTTTTCGTCTTCCTTTTTTAAATGCTTTAAAAGACCTCTTCTTTGAGAAACCATCTTTAAAAGACCTCTCTTAGAATGAAAATCTTTTGGGTGCTTTTTCAAATGAGCAAGCAACCCTGTTATTTCTTCAGAAAGCAAAGCAATCTGAACGTCGTCAGATCCGGTGTCAGCACTGTTTATCTTGTGCTTCTCAATTATCTTTGATTTTTCTTCTGTTTTTAACATATTATTTAAGTTTTTTAACTATATCACAGATCAATAAAAAAATAAAGGGGTAGGCTCTTTTTTACTAAAAACTCTTTCTTTTAGGCCTTCAGCGTACATCTGTTTAATCTGAGTTTCTTGTAGACCCATTTCATATATCCTAACATCGTCCATTAAGCCAATATGCCTCGTAGACCCACCTCCGAGATATAAAGCATCGGCACTGTTTCTTATAGTAAAAGGAGCTGTAAAGCCACCAAAACCAAAT
>Ga0268278_1000918_pt1 | contig 18488 bp, 12 predicted proteins | sample saktaG_3_FD_190135 | JGI IMG/M metagenome (GOLD analysis project Ga0268278, IMG submission 190135) | Saline water microbial communities from Sakinaw Lake, British Columbia, Canada - sak_2010_1_5_55m | ecosystem: Environmental > Aquatic > Non-marine Saline and Alkaline > Saline ...
TCTCCACTCCACTTTTCCTGATGATGAATTGCAAAAAGAGAAGGAAGTCGTCATAGATGAGATCAATGACATCCAGGACACTCCCGGCGATCTGATATTCGATTATTTTTATGAGAACCTTTTTCCTCACAATTCACTCGGTTACCCGATCGTAGGATATAAAGAGGAAGTGGTTTTATTTGAAAAATCTACGTGCACCTCTTTTATATCTGAACAGTATAAGCCGGAGCGTTTTGTTATCTCGGTTTCAGGATATATTGATCATCAAAAGCTGGTGCGTTTTGCAGAAAAATATTTTAACTTTGACAAGCCATCGACAACATCGAAAAGAATCTTGAGTCCACAAGAATCAATAAAGAAATATAAAAATATTTATACAAAGAATGCAAATCATCAGTCACATGCATGTATTGGCACACGCACTTTCCCTTATACAGACAAGGATCGATATATACTTCTCACGCTCAATGCAATCCTCTCAGGCGGAATGAGTTCGCGCCTCTTTCAAAATATTCGGGAAAAACATGGAATTTCTTATGATATTGGATCATTTGCAGACTTTTTTCATGATACCGGATGTATTGGCGTGTATGCTGCCACCAATCCTAAAAACAGCAAGAAAAGTATTGAATTAATCAATAAAGAAATACAAACTTTCCTTGAAAAACCTGTTGAAGAGTTAGAGCTCGAACGCACAAAAGCGTTGCTTAAATCGAGTATTTTGATCGGGCTTGAGAGCACTTCTGCGCGCATGAATCGTCTTGCCAAGCAGTATATATACAATAATGAGATTTATACAATAGATCACGTGATCGCGCAGATAGAGAAAATCTCTCCCGAGGATATTCAAAGGGTTGCTCAAAGAATATTTGATAAAGTAAATTTTGTTACAACAATCCTGAAATCAACAAAGAAAGAATAGGTTAGTGATTTTTGTTGAAATCAATAATCAATTCATTGCTTAATAACTAAACAACTTCTCCCTTTTTAAGTAATACTTTGTATACTTTTCTTTCAATTCCTTATTTCTCTCATCATGAAGGGTGTAATCACTTTGAATAATTTCGAAAGCCAGTTTTCTCGCTTCTTCAAGAACTTGTCTGTCACGAACAATATTTGCAATACGGAATACAGGCAACCCTGACTGCTTTGTTCCGAAAAACTCACCAGGTCCACGCAACTCAAGATCAACTTCCGAAATTCGGAATCCATCATTTGTCTCTTTCATCGTGTTAAGACGAACTAATGCTTCTTCGCTGATCGGTTCATATGCAACAAGCACACAATAGGATTTATGAGCTCCCCTTCCTACGCGCCCTCTAAGTTGATGAAGTTGTGACAGCCCGAAACGCTCGGCATGCTCGATCATCATAATAGTCGCATTCGGTACATCAATACCGACTTCGATAACTGTGGTAGAGACAAGCACATCTATTTTATGTTCTTTGAAATCATGCATGATCTCGTCTTTTTCCTGGTTGGACATCCTGCCGTGAAGAAGTCCAACATTGTACTTTTTAAAGACAGTACTTTGCAGTTCTTTGTAAGTATTAGTCGCGTCCCTGAGATCCGACTTTTCGGATTCTTCGACAAGCGGACAAACGATATACACCTGATGTCCCATGTTGAGTTGTTTTGTGATAAAATCATACACTTGTGCTTTTTTGTTTGAAGAAATCCAGTTCGTATAGATATCTTTCTTAAAAGGAGGGAGTTCATCGATCACACTTACATCGAGATCTCCATATACTGTGAGTGCAAGAGAGCGGGGAATCGGTGTTGCACTCATGATCAATTTGTCAGGCGTTTGTCCTTTCTGAGTAAGCGAAAGGCGCTGCATGACTCCGAATCGGTGCTGTTCATCAATCACGATCATCCCAAGTTTTTGGAAATTCACATCCTTCTGAATGAGCGAGTGTGTGCCGATGACAATATTAACTTCACCCTTTTCTATCGCTGCTTTGATGCCTTCTTTTCCTGCATACACTCCACCAAGTAACAGTTCTACACGCAGACCAAAATCCTCGAGAAATTCCTTTAATGAAAAATAGTGTTGAGAGGCGAGTATTTCGGTTGGAGCCATGATCGCTGCCTGAAAACCATTCTCTATAGCCAGCAGCATTGCAAAGATCGAAATAATTGTCTTCCCTGATCCGACATCACCCTGCAAAAGTCTGTTCATTTGATGAGGTGACTTCATGTCTTCCACGATTTCATTAAGCACTCGTTTTTGGGCATTTGTAAGCGTAAAGGGGAGTGCCTTTTTCAGCTTTGTAGTATAAGTTTTCTTCAGTTCCATAGAATAACCGGAAGCTTTATGCCAATTCACTTTCTTGCGTGCAAGCATCAGTTCAAGAAAAAATAATTCCTCAAATACAAATCTTTTACGCGATACTGCGATATCTTCATTAGAATTCGGAATATGAATCTTATGAAGAGCTTCGTTAAGGGATATGAGCTGCTGAGTCTGTCTGATATATTCCGGCAAGGTTTCATCAAGGAGAAGTTGTTGAGATACTACATTCCCTACGATTTTTCGCACAACTTTATTAGATATTCCTTCGGTGAGAGGATACAAAGGGAGAATATCCTGCTCAACCCAGAAACTTTTCTTTTCTTTTTCCTGTACGATCTCAAAATCAGGATGGATCACACATAATTTGTTGTAGTAGTACTGAATTCTCCCAAGTATGATAATCTCTTTACCAACTTCAAATTGTTTTATAAGCCAAGGAGTCGGTCTGAACCACATCAAAGTAATATACCCTGTGCCGTCAGAAATAAATACGCGGAATTGCTGCTTTTGAAACCTGTTCCCTTTTGTGTCAAAGCCGGTTATGCGCCCCTTTACACTTGCCATATCGTTTATCTTTAGGTCTGCGATACGCTTGTCAGAAATTTTACTGAGATAATCTCTTGGAAAGTAAAATAGCAGATCTTTAACAGTTTTGATGCCTAGCTTATTAAGAAGTTTTGCTCGTTTTGGTCCAACTCCCGGAACAAACTGTATATTATCGAGCAACTGGAAAGCCACTTTTACTCCAATTGCACATTAGCGGATTATTGCAAATTTTCCGTTTAAATAGGTTTTTCCTGATTTTGATGAAAGCACAAAGAAATATATTCCACTGGCAACTTCTTTCCCGTTGTTTTTCCCATCCCAGAAAAATCTGAAGTGATCTGATTCCTCAATTTCAACAACGAGTTCACCGGCAAGATTGTACACGTAGAGCATATTTTCTCCGGTCGGAAATTTTGTATATGGGCTTGACTCAAAATAAATATAGGAATGCTCTGTCGGCTTGAAGGGATTTGGATAAATAACCACATCTTTGATGCTGCCAGTTCCCTGTCCGTTATTGATCTGAGCGCCGATATTAAATACACACATTCCTTCAGCAGTTCCAACATAGAGTTCACCAGTATAGATATCATGTGCAAATGAGAGCACTACATTACTTGGAAGGGATGAATTCTCAGTGGTAAAGTTTGTAAAAGTGTAATTTTCTTCATCAAGCATTGAAATACCACCGCCATTTGTAGCGATCCATTTTCGCCCGTGTTGATCTACATAGACCTGATTAATCTGGCTGGATTTACCCGAACCCATTCGTGATTCCGGATTTCCTTCTTCATCATACCAGTAATAGTCGTAATTTTCCCACTCGATGCCATTCCAGCGGTACATTTTTACATCTTCAACAAGCCCGTTTGTGTAGCGGAACCATTGCTGCCAATAGAAATCATACATATATAACCCATCGACACCACAAGCCCATAAATATCGACCTTCTTCAGAGTCCTGATAAGCTATATTGAGAATAGGTCCGGAAAAAGAAGGATTACCTTCAGGAACAAAAATATCTTGAATTTCAGGAAAGACAGTACCATTCCAGTATCGCATTCCACTGTAGTAAGCTCCAAACCATACCTGATTATAAGGAAGAAAGAGGATGGAGATCGGATCTTGCTTATCGTTGGGATGTGAAGAAGGAATGAAAGCTTCAAAACTGTAGACACTATCATCGTTCACGACAATTTTAATACTCCTATTATAATCACCTATCCACATATTGCCATACTCATCAGTCTGCAGGAATGAGGTAGTATTCTCCTGAATAATACCAGGGACATCACAATTTGGACTATTTGTGATCGTTTGCCAGAGCTCCGTTGTCTCTCCATAATCAGTAATACGGGTAATTCCCTTATTCCAATCACCCACCCAAATTCTATGATCAAGATCCTGGGTGATGCGAAATGATTTATCACCAACGAGTTTACTGTTATCATGGTTATAAGTTATCCACAAATTATCCGAGAATACAGAAATCCCTTTGACTCCCTGCCGTGCACCAGATGCAATCAATCCGCTTGCACACCACACACGCTGCTCATGATCAATAAATAAATAGGATGCAAAATTAAATCCGACACAATTGCGTTTGATATTCTGCCATGAATCATCCTGCAGTGCCTTTCTAAAGAGATCATCTCCCCAAGTAGAGACCCATATTGTTTGCCCCTCATCAAGAGCTATATCAGATACCTGATTGACAAATTCATTGTTCTCATCCCAGTGCTGTGCAGTCCATTGGGATCCATTAAATGAGTATTGACTCACTCCGGCTGCATTTAGAATTGCCTGTTCATCGTCATCAAACCGTCCAAAAGCTACAAGGAATAAGGAATCAGAGACCGGTCGAATCTTCTGGATATAATTGCTTGGAAGACCTATATTGAAAATTTCATACTCGAAGGTGTCAGCATTGATATCTTTTATGAATGCAAAGCCGCTTTCTGTTCCAAAATATATCCTTGAATTCTGATAGGATATCGTTTTGATCTTATCACTTGTGAGAGGATAACCGGGTGTAGATGTAGTAATATGATGCCAGTTCTCACTCAAGATCATCTCATCATAGACTATCTCGGTATAATCAATCCCTTCATCTGTCGCAACCCAAATCCGGTCATTATTATCTATCGCAATGCTGTTCACTCGATTGTTGGTAAGCCAGCGAGGAGCAATGAAGGTTTTTTTGAATATAGGTTTTCCACCTAAAAGGATCTCAAACATAGAAAGCCCATTCTCCGAAGCCACAAAAATGTATTCGCCATTATCGTCAATATCATAGATAAAATAGCCGTCTATTCCTTGATTTGCCTGATATGGTTTGAGGAGTTCGCCATCCTGTAAACGCATAATCCCTTGTGTAAATGTCCCGAACCAATATTCATTGATTTCCGGAATATAATGCACTGACCACAACTCATTCTTTGCAAGACCATCACCTGTTGTAATTGGTCTAAATGTGCCATGCTCTTTGTCATAGATGCTTACTCCTCCCCACGAAGCCGAGACAACAGAATCTCCGTGACAGATCAGCTGATGTATGTATGTGGTATTAGTAAAAACTTTCCAGTCGGCAAGTGATATATCCTCTGCTTCGTAAGTAAAAGCAGAAAAAGAAATCAAACAGAACAAACCCAGTAATATAGCTGTTTTTTTCATTTTTTTACAAACTCGCTTTTTATTATATTATAAAATATTATAAATATGAGCACACCCATTCCAAGTAAAAGACTGAGGAGGATTTTCCTGTCAACTAATAGAAAACCAAGAGAGATAAGCCCGAACAGAAGTGTAATAAAATACCCAATTAACACAACTGTTTTATAACTCAATCCAATCTCAAGAAGTTTATGATGAAGATGATTTTTATCAGCCTGGAAAATGTGCTTTGTTGATTTAATTCGTCTAAAAATAGTAACTACTGTATCTAAAAGTGGAACCGAAAGTACAATTATCGGAACAAGCATAGTGAGAGCTGTCGCACCTTTATATTGAGCATTTCCTGCAACTGAGAGAGCTGCTATGCAAAAACCCAAAAACAAACTGCCTGCATCACCGAGAAATATCTTTGCAGGATGAAAATTAAATCTTAAAAATCCAATGCAACTTCCTAAAATGGAAAAATTGAAAAGGGTAATAAAATAATTTCCGGTGCTCCAACTCGCAATACCCAAAATGAGAGACACGATCCCAATAATTCCTGCGGCTAGCCCGTCAAGACCGTCAATTAAGTTAATCGCATTTATAACAAGAAGGAACCAGCAAATTGTCAATGGATAGGAAAATAAACCGGTCTGGATCGGATTGCCAAAGGGATTGGTAAGCAGGTCAATCTTAAAATTGAAAGATATCATGAGAAGAGCTATACCTATCTCAATCAGGACTTTTAACCATGCAGGAAGATCATAAATATCATCAAGAAGACCGAGAACAACAATAAGAAAGCCACCTATCAGCAAACCATATAACAGACTATTTGCTTCCTGAAAACCAAGCACTATCAAAATAACTTGGGTGATAACGATAGCGAGAAATATAGCTATTCCCCCGCTCCTGGGAGTGGTCATTTCATGGATACTTCTATCCCTTGGTTGATCAACATTGCCACATTTCTTGGACAACCAGATGTTTGCCGGCACCAAAAGATAAACAAGCACCAATGATCCAATTGCAACATAAATATTTATCATAATTTTTTCTTTATTAATTTTTGATATAGATCTATATAGGATTCCACGAACCTATCAAGCGTAAAGTACTCTAAAAATATCTTATAACCCGCTGCTCCGAATTTATTTTGCGTAAGCGTGTCTTTTGATAGAGAGAGAATTTTTTTTGTCAAATCTTTATGTTCACCAATTTTAATAAGATATCCGTTTTCCCCGTCTACAATCAATTCATTATTCCCTTTTATGTCTGATGCAATCACAGGTTTCTTCATGCTCATCGCCTCTAGAAGGGTCAAAGAAAGTCCTTCCCATTTTGAGTAAAGGATAACTATGTCAAAAAGTTCATACCATTCTGCAACGTTCGATTTCCATCCAATTAAACGTATGTTATCTTCTACTTCCGCTTTTCGTACAAGCTGCTGTGCATGCTTGAAATACTCACCATCTCCGATAAATATAAATTTGATACTCTGCTCATCTTTTACACTATCAATCGCAACTTTGATCAAATTAATAATGTTCTTTTGTTCGGAGAATCTGCTGACTGATCCCACAATAGTATTGTTTTCAGCAATTCCTAATTCCTTGAGCTTAATATGATTTTGTGATACTAAACCCTTAATTCCATTGCAGATCGTAACAATTTTTTTTTTGTTTATAAGATGTTTTTGTACTGCTAATTTGCGTTCAAAGGAATTTACAGATACCGCAGTATCGCAGAAAACACCTGCAATCCTTTCCAGATTTTGATAAAATGATCTCACAATTTTTGATTGATACGGATGAAAGGGAAATCCATGTATTGTATGAATAATAATTTTAATGCCTGCGAGTTTTGCGGCAATTCGACCCATGAAACCAGTTTTTGAAGAGTGAGTATGCACGATGTCAAATCGTTCATTCCTGAAAAATGTATACAATTGAATAAATATTCGAACATCATGTATGTTAATTTTCTGAATGAGTTTCGGGAATGCTACATGCTTGAAATCCATCTCTTTCAACTTCTCTATCATTGGTCCGTTCGACGCAGAAATGACAGTATTATCATATTCATTTCTATCAAGATTGTCAATCAGATTGATCATCATATTTTGAACGCCTGAAAGAAGCGGCAGCAATTGGACATGGCAGATTTTAATTTTTCTCATACAAATTTATTCAGAATATTCACCAGTTTTTTCGTCAAATTTCTACGCTCATAAGCGGAATAATCATTTTCCATAATTGGAAATATCTCTTTAATGATGCCGAGTTGTTTGCATCTTATCATTTCAAGAATATTTTCTTTGATCTTCTGCACATCATCAGGTTGACATGTCAAACCAGCTGAGAAATTCTCTATTATACGAGCAGCTTCTCCTTGTTTCGGGACCATCGCCAAAATTGGTTTGCGAGCTGCGAGATATTCAAAAAGCTTCGCAGGAATTACTATTTCGCTATCTCGTTTTGCAATAAAGAGGAGCAGAAAATCGCTCTTCATCAGGCAGTCAATTGATTCTTTATGTGAAACCTGAGAAGTAAGGATTATATATCTCATCATTCCTGATCCATGAAACAATCTGTAAATTTGCTCAGGGATATTGCCGACAAATCGAAATTTTACATTTCTTGGAAGCTGGTGAGTATTATCTAATTCTACTAATGCCCTAAGAAAATATTCCGGTGTACGTTCTCCATAAAATCCACCGGTATAAGTAAAAACTATTTCCTGTGATTGGCTGGGCATGATATTTTTGTAATCTCCTCCATCATAACCGTTGTATATAATTGAAAATTTCTGCCTATCAATATGTGGAAATAAATTTTGTATCCTCTCTTGAGCATTATAAGTATTAATAATGATCGCACTCGCTCGGTCGAGTATTTTTTTCTCCCATTTGAATGCATATCTCTCGTGCCAGGTTGTGAAATATTTTGCATCCGGTTTACCCCTGAAAAGATCTCTATAATCTAAAATAAGGTGAATGTGGAATAATTTTGATAATTTATATCCAATTACTGCTGAGGAAAATGGGCCGATAGAACAATAAATTGCATCTATTGAATGAGTTCTGCATATTTTCTCCCCTTCATGAATAGCAAAAGGAATCCACCCGATTTTTGAATCAATTGGGAAAATATCACGGAAAAATTGCTTTCTTTGACTGGGTGTTTTTGTATATATTGAATGCTTTCCATTCACCATTTTAGTCTTTTCAAATTTATAAAGTATGCGCATAATATCGCAGGAGCCAGTGCGATGAATTTCTAATGAAGAAACGTCCGACTCAAGAGTTTCATCATAAGCAATGTAGGAGATATCTTTCACGGTCAGCACTACCGGATTCCATCCACATTCCGGAAGATATTTGCAGAATTTTACCGAGCGTTGCACACCCGGACCACCAAGCGGTGGGAAAAAATAGGAGATAAAAAGAATATTTTTCACATTCATGATTATGGTTGATGGAGAATTTGAGAAATTGTACCAGTTCGTTTAAAATATTTATAGCAAATGATACTCACAATACATAGCAAACCTATCTTAAGAAAAGTCTGATACAGTTCATATTGAACAAAAAATGGAATCGCTGCGATCAGCACAAGCATGATAACCGGAATGATCACCAAGATAAAATTATATCCGACCGGATACGTCTTCTCAGCAACAACAAAGTTGAAAACCACAATGAGTCCGAAAGCAAGTATTGAAGCAATGCCGGCTCCGTAAATTCCATATCTGGGTATTAATATGAGATTTAATACAATATTGAGGATCGCTCCCAGTCCCACAGCAAATGCAATATTACCGGCTCTCTTTTTCACATAAAAGCTCAGATTGATAATGTTGAAAATTCCATACAAATAATTTGAGATCACTCCAAAAAATACAATCTTGATCGCTTCATGATAGGATTTATTAATGAAAATTTTAAATATTTCCGGCGAGAAAAGTATCACGAAAAATCCCAGTATTCCTCCGAAAATTACATACGCATTGAATACTTTTTTGAAGGATTTCTTTGCGTGCGAGACATCTGCAACTCTCATTGCATAAGGAAAATACACCAAACTTACAATTGAATTTACAAATGTTATGATCATACCGACACGATATCCAATCGCGTAGATTCCAACATCATATAATGAACGCGCAGAAAGATAGGTCAGCATATATCGATCTGAAACTTTAAGGATGAGCATTGCAAACGTACCCGGTATCATAATGAGTCCGAAAGCAAGCAGTTTTTTTACAAGCGGAATCGAAAATATTTTTTTTTCTTCTATTTCATGCGCTAAACTTTGCATTATGGAACCCATTACCCCAACTGCAACGAGGGCTGCAAGTCCGGATGAGATAGTCATCAAGATAAATATTGTTTCCAGAGAAAATTTTGATGCAATCGCTGCAGCAACCAATAAAACAAAAAGCAGAATATGTTTAAAATTGCCTACAAGTATATATTGTTTTGACCGCTCCATCATATTAAGAACACTCAACACCATTCCATAGATTACATCAAAGAACAGAATAACACTTACCCATATCATGATATGCGCAAAATCCTTTGTGCGAAGAATAAGTTGTGAAAGTTCAACCCGGAAAGCAATAATGATAATCGAAAGCACGATCCCAAAAACAATGATAACGATAAATATTGAACTGATCATTGTAAAGTGATATTCGGGAGTTTTCTTTTGATAAAAATATGAAAAGATCGCTTGCTGAAATCCGAGGAAATAGAGCAAACTGGCAAAAGATATGAATACAACCAGATTTGTATAAACGGCATATTCTTGAGGGACAAGAAAGTGGGTAAATACAGGAAGAAGCACTATAAGGATTATCTTCTGCAGCAGATTTCCTGCTGTATAGTGCAGTATTTTTTCTACATATTCCTTCATTGAGAAAGAACTCTTTTATACATTTGAAGAGTCTGTTGAGCGATTTTATCCCAAAGGAAATTTTCCAAAATATGATCCTTCAGAGCAGAATCCTTCTTTTTTTCCAAAGACTTCTCTGTTGCTTTTATGATCGAATGAACGGATGATGGCTCTGCATATTCTGCAAATTGGTCGAAATATTCCCTTGTCCCGCCATAAGGTGTTATTACTACATTTGCCCCTGCAAGTCCTGCTTCAAGCGCAGCTCTACCGGGAGTTTCATAACGTGTTGGTAAAATAAATGTGTGGCACGCAGAGTAGGCAGACGCAAACATCGGATTGTCATGTTTGAGCCAGTCTATATGGATAATATTCTTAGACTTTTCGATTTCCTCTCTGCACGCAACACCTTCTTCATTTTTTAGAATATCTGCGATTATTACCGAAGGATGATCGATCTTTTGAAGTGCGTGTATTATATTCAGTCCATTCTTACGGACGGGTCCGAGATGACCAACGTATAAAATGAAATCCTTGAGTCCGTATTTCTTATCAAAAAGTGAAGGATCAGCATGAGCAAATCGTTCTTCTACACCATTGTGTATGACCTCGATCTTTTCTCTTTTTACACCAAGAGCCCCGCACAGAAGATTTCCTTCATCAAGAGTGTTTGGTAATACTCTTTCGGCATTATCGCATATGAATTTTGTGAAATAGTAGTCGGAATATGTTCGCTTAAAAACCTTTCTAAAAGGAAGTTCGAGCATTCTATACATATGGATCATTTGCGCTGAATGATTGCTAAAGAAGATCGGGTTTACCACATATTTGGCACCATATAATTTAAGATTGATCGCCATGGGATATGTATGCACGTTCGCATTAAAAATGTGCATTATGTCTTGATCTGTGAACTTTAAATTATAATCCCACATATCATATAATTGAACGTCTATCCCCATGTTTTCCAGGGCTTGTTTTAATGACAATATTTTATATGTGGGACCTCCCCTGTTGATCATTAAGGTCTGGTAGCTTGCTAGATAAATTTTCATTGTTTCTTCTTTGCTTTTCTTTGTTCGTAATTATTGAGCGAATCTCTCCAAAAATATTGTCTCATATACTTCTTTTCATCAAACTGGATTGGTTCTGCTTTTGTAAAATTCAAATCATCTAATTTATTTTCTCTGTTTGGTTGAATTGTTGCCGTGGATCCGTCTTCAGTTATGATCTTATAACACATATCCTGATCACTGCTGTTGACTGTAATTAAGTCATGTGTGAAAGAACATGAAAAGTTGTTTTCCGTTCTTTTTTTCCACCATAAAGAGAAATCGAGTAAGGTCGGATTCCATACGTTTTTCGTTTTGATGTATGAGAATATCTCTTCGATGACATTTAACCTTTTGTGATGAGGATGATGATATATGATTGCCGGGAGATTATGCGAAAAATTATAGTCGATGACCTTCTTATAATATTTAATCATCTCTTTATCTGTGAAATGAGATCTGCGCAGTCTGCCGATGCTAATCGGATGGATTGGAATTTGGAGCACCAATGAGAAATGGTCATTGAAAAAAGGATAAAAAGGCACATCATCATAATCGAGTGCAAACTCAGATGAATATTCAAAACCCAGATCTTCGATCACCTGTCCAAGCGCTTCATTCCAATCTCCAAATGGTGCGGCAAAACCCTTTGCAGTTATACCATTTTCCTGCAGCTTTTCCAATGCAGGCGTGAAGTGATCAAAATTCTTCTTATATGAAGCATATACCGCATGATGTTCGCAGTGAAGACTGATCTCGTGATCAGCAAAATTTCGATATACATCCGAAAGAAGCCTTTCATCTCTTGTATCTACAAACCAGGTTGCCTTTATATCGTACTTCTTACAAAGATCATATACATTTTGTGCATCCTCTCCTGAGCAGAAATCCGTATCCACTCGAAAGATGAATGTATTCTTCATCCTATCCGGAAACACATTTTTCTTCACAACAGGAAGATTCATTTTCCGGTAACTCTTTTGAATTATCAATGATATAATTTCACGTATCTTTCTTTTATTGTTTTGTGACACAACTTCTGAGGGTAACTCTTTTCTCTGTGCAAAAAAACGCTTCCGTATCGAGGTTTGTGAAAGAATAAGTTCATTCACAGAAAAAGGAAGGATCACAATTCTTCCCCGTCCTTCGGGATATTCATATATTTTACAATCTTCATCCCATTTCACAAGAGCGTTATCTGCCGGAATTTGGAATTGCGTATAACAATCGATGAGTCCGAGAAAGTGAAAAATTGAATTGTTATCGGGAATTACGTATTTTATATTGCGTGTAATATACTTAACATCACCAAGTAAGGATGACGTATCTTTATCTACAATGACTATTCCCCCATTATTCATAAACTTCAATAATTGCTTTTTCTGCTTTCGAATAAGCTCTGTATCTGGAATAATGAGCGCGAATGCATTGATGTCGGTTACTGTGTCGATTTTCTCAAAGCTGAAACCTTCCTGGGATAATACTATCTCCCAGCCGGGATTTGGTGTACACAGTCCTATTGTAATTTTCATACCGTTTGCTGTATTATACTCACTATTGCGTGCTCGCGCCTTTTCATCGCAAAATTTTGCATAATATGATCACGTGCAAGATGACCTTTATCAGATTTTAGGGCATTTTGAATGGCTTTTGCAGTCTCTTCAGGATTATTATAAGGAACGTAAAAACCCGTATTATCAACGACTTCAGGAAGGGATCCTTTTTTGGTCACAACCGGAACGCATTCACATAACATCGCTTCAGCAAGGGAGACGCCAAATGCCTCGTGGCAGGATACTTGCACATATACTTTTGCTTTGTGATAGAATCGAATCAATTCTTCGTCTGATGCAAAACCGACAAGAACTACATTTTTGGTTGCAATCTTTTGTAAGTGTTCAAATGCGGCTTCGTCAGCTTTCCCAATAACATAAAAAGTTATCTCGGGAAGATAGGCTGCAGCTTTTACAAAGGTTTCGATTCCCTTACGATTGAGATTTGATAACGTGACTCCTCCAACCGTTATCACAATATCTTCTTTTGGAGTGTGGGAATTCACATAAAACTTCTCTATTTCAACTCCATTATAAACAAGTATTGATTTTTTATACCCGTAATTTTGAATGAGTTCATTTCTGCTTGCGTTTGAAACAGATAACACAACATCAGCATGATGTATGATCCAGGATATTTTCTTTTTTAAAAATGTATTAAGTGTTCCGCCATAGGAAATGTCAGGGACATGCGCAACTTCATATCCACCAATTACTACAATTGTTTTCTTCTTCAATATTTTAGCAAAAATTACTGTTAAAAGCGCACGAAAGTCTGCAAACCATATGAAAGAAACATCCGACCATATGAGCCCTTTAAGAATTTGAGTCACAAGATTGATTATTTGTATGATACTTCTTTTGGCACCATGTCCTATAATCACTTTTGTCGGAAAATACCGTTGTATTGATTCAATATCCCGAACAACGTAACTGGCATCATATGATGATACAACCAATACGTGATTTCTTTTTCTCATATTACTCAATCTTTCACCCATAACCTTACCAGGGTACATCACCTTCATGGTCACAATATTTGCAGATCGGGATCGTCTCCCTTTGTGCAATCCTGAGAGATCTTCGAACATATGCAAATTTCTCACTCAACCAAATATTAGCTATAGAGCTTGTTCCTACATTCCCAAAAGAGACCTCTTTATAATAATCCATACAGCAAAGGAGGACATCACCTTGCCAATTTATCACAAGCTGAAAACTTGGATTTAAACACACTTTCTTCAACTTCTTTTTTTTATCAAATATTTTACCGGATCTGTTCACTTTATTAAAATCCTGTACACTTCTGACACGGACAATTGCGGGGTATTTGTCTCTCAGTGATAGTAATCGATCAGGTATTGATGCATCGTAACTTGTTACGAAAAGCTTGTTTACACCACTCGAATACAATTTTCTTATTATTGTTTCGTCGAGAAGGTCACCATTAGTATCGATGAGAATGTATGCGCGGGGACACTTCTTACGTCCATAAGAAATCAGATCAGGAAGTCTGTTGTCCAATAATGGCTCACCGTAAAAATGTGGAGATATTCTTCCTTTATATTTCAAACAGGAAAGTTCGTCTATAATGTTCTTCCACATTTCTTCAGGCATTATACCTTTTTCTCTCTGTTCAAATTTGGGATTATTAAAACAAAATTCACAAGAACGATTGCAGTATCCGTAGGTTTCGATATCTGTAGAAATAAAGAGAATATTTTTAATAATAGAATAAAGTTTGAGTTTGATGATTAATGAATATTTAAATCGTATATATATTCTAAAAAATAGAATTTTTATATTATACTGATAATATGAAAGGAAACGTTCTTCCAGATTACTTCTTGTTTTTTCATATTGAGATATAAAGCCAAAGATCGACATAAATTTATAACAAACTTATAATCTTCTCAGCAATTGATTCAGGATCAAGATGGAAATATGCATAGACCTCTTCACTGTTTCCTGAAATGCCGTAATGAGTGACACCAAATGGATGTACACGTGCATCTAAATGGAACTGGTTCATTTTTGCAGCGATGATCGAGCCCATGCCGGTAGTGACATTATGATCTTCATAGGTAAAAATATTTTTGCACTGTGCAATTTTCTTGAGGTCATCTTCATGGATTTCTGAGATAGATGAGATATTCCAGACGTCAAGTGAAATCCCTTTATTCTTTAGGATTTCATATACTGTCATTGCTTTCTCGACCATGACACCGGTAGCGATCAAAGCAGCATCCTTTCCTTTCCGAAGGTGGTCAGCTGAGCCATATCTAAAAACATAGTTTTTACCATAAAATTCATTTCCATGCTCATCAGTGATGATCGCAGTACCTGATCTTCCTATCGGCACATAGAAATTGCCAGACATCGAAGAAATATAACGAATCATTTTATCTGCCTGATTGCCGTCGGCAGGAATGACTATTCTGAATCCGTATAAATTTCTCATCAGGGAGATGTAATCTATACACTGATGAGTTTTACCGTCCTCTCCAACGTTGAGTCCGACATGTGTGGTAACAAGTTTAAGATTGGTTTTATTGATGTCATTCAGACGTTGCTGATTATAGGTTTCATCAACACCGAAGACGCCAAAATCCGAGAAGAAAGTCACGATATTTTCTTTGGACATCACGCCTGCAACAACTGCGGTATTATGTTCCTGAATACCTCCTTGATAAAACTTCGCAGGATTCTCTTTTGCAAATTGAGAAGTTTTTACTGAACCTGCAAGGTCACAATCAAAGACTGCGAACTGGACATTTTTATTGATCTGTGCAAGGTCAGCCAGAGCTTTTCCATATGCATTTCTGCATGCAACGGGCTTTTCTTTCGAATAAAAAATGCCTTCCCCCTCATTAATTTCAGGATATATAGGATGATACTTCTCTTGTCTGGGGAGTACAAACTCTTCCCTCATCTTGATATATTTATCCAGATCATTTACCAGACCGAGTTCTGTCAGCGCCTTATTGCATTCATCATATGTGAGAGCTTTCCCATGAAATTCCTCATCATTTTCCATGAATGATACTCCATGACCCATGACAGTATGAGCAATAATTACAGTCGGATTATCATTTGCATTTGCTTCATCCATTGCTTTGAATATTTCTTTAAAATCATGACCGTTGATCTCAATCACATTCCATCCATCAGATTCATAATTTGCCTTGATATTCTGGGGCATGACTTCATGAATATTTCCACTGATCTGTAACTGATTGAAGTCAATAAGCGCAGTTATGTTTGAGAGATTGTATTTTTTTGCAAATCTCCGAGCTTCTGTTAACTGTCCTTTTTGCTGTTCACCATCACCCATACATACGTAAACATTATATTGCAGACCTTTTTGTTTTCCTGCCAAAGCGAATCCTGCTCCCGCAGAGAGTCCTTGTCCAAGATTGCCGGTTGCCCATTCAATGCCTGGCACTTCAGGTTCAATATGACCTTCAAAAATACTTCCCGCTTTCCTGAAATACGCTATCGCATCATTAATATCAAAAAAGCCGAAATGCCCGAGAACAGAATAAATACCCGGCGCGGTATGCCCATGACTGATAACAATTCTATCCCGGGTATCCTTCAATCGATTTTCAGGAGTAATATTTGCATATGAGTACAATGCGAGGTACAGATCGAGAGATGACATTGAACCGCCCGGGTGACCACTTTTCGCGATAGTTGTCATCTTGAGTATATCACCTTTGCACATTGTGCTTAATTCAGTGAGTTGCTCTATTGAAAATCTCAAATTCATCATGCTGTCAGCCCTTTTAGTATTAACTCTTTTTGGTATTCGACAATCTCTTTGATACCCTTTTCTGCATACTTCAGCATTTTTTGAAGCTGTTCAGAAGTAAATGGCGTTTCCTCGCTCGTTCCCTGAACTTCTATAAATTTACCATTTTCATCCATCACGATATTCATATCAACCTGTGCTGCCAGGTCCTCATCATACGCAAGATCCAGCAGAACAGTATCCTGAACGACACCGACACTGATAGCACCAATGAAATTTTTAATTGGGAACTCCTTTATCCATTTTCTTTCTCTCATGAAAGAACAGGCATCATATAATGCCATGAAGCTTCCGTTGATCGCAGCAGTCCGTGTGCCGCCATCTGCCTGGATGACATCGCAATCCAATATTATTTGTTTATCTGGAATTTGTGTTAGATCGAAAATTGCTCGCAAAGAACGCCCAATCAGCCGCTGTATTTCCTGGCTTCTCCCCTTGATCTTACCCTGGTATCTATCACGTAGTATTCGTTTGTTCGAACTTCTGGGAAGCATATCGTATTCGGCAGTCAGCCACCCATGTTTCGCTCCGCTTTCTCGAATGAATTGAGGTACCTTATGATCAATAGTCGCAGTACAGATCACTTTGGTGTTTCCCAGCTCAACAAGAACAGATCCTTCCGGATCATGAAGATAATTTCTTGTGATCTTTATTTCTCGTAATTGATTGGCTTTCCTGTTATCACTTCTCTTGTAGCTCATCGGATTCCTTTTCTTGTTCCGGTTTTTCTTCATTCTCTTTTTGGGGTGGATTTACAATATCTTTTATTAACTTCATAAAAGTTTTATTATCAATTTCATTTTTTGATCTTTGGATCTCTTTGATCTCTTTTGCAAGCTTACCCGGAATTTTCTTTTCCAGACATAAAGTCAACGCAATGGTGCCTTCTGGTTTTTTATCTATTTTTTTCAAACTCGTTCTTCCGGATAAAAATGCGACAATCTCCATTCCGAAAAGAATGGTGAGCCAGGTAAAATAAAGCCATATAAGAAATATGGGAAAAGCTCCAAGCGTGCCATACACAGATCGGACGTTGGTAAAAGTTGCAATATACCAATCAAAACCACCTTTTCCTATTGACCAAATCAAACTAGTGAATACAGCTCCAATAAGCGCATGAGTCACTTTGGGATGCACGGTAGTTACGACCTCATATAGAGTAAAAATAAGTAGGATCATACTAAGATACGGTAAGAGTTTAATGAAGATACCTATTTTAATGATCTGGCTGATCATGGGCATGGAAGCTGCAACAATGAGAGCTGCGAGAACAATAAATCCTCCGACAATAGCAGCGATGAAACGTTCAAAATCACGGAAGACAGACCTTTTTTTAGGTTTCTGTGCCTGTAATATCTTATCAAAAGTATGAGAAATTGATTTGAAAAGACAGAATGAAGTTATAACAAGTAATATGATACCGATAACATCAAGACCGGTTCTTCGTGCAAGCATCTCATTAAAGATCTCTTTGAGCACATCTGCAGATTGAGGTATAAATGTGGTAAAAATAAAATTAAGAAAAACGTCCTTGATCTTTATTACAGTTAAATTTGGTGTAAAAAGAAATATAACCATAATAAACGGCATGAATGCCAGGAATGTTATGTACGAAAGACCGGTAGCTCGCAAATATGCTTGATCCTCGCTAAAATTCGAATAGATTATCTTCACACT
>Ga0268278_1000926_pt1 | contig 18333 bp, 16 predicted proteins | sample saktaG_3_FD_190135 | JGI IMG/M metagenome (GOLD analysis project Ga0268278, IMG submission 190135) | Saline water microbial communities from Sakinaw Lake, British Columbia, Canada - sak_2010_1_5_55m | ecosystem: Environmental > Aquatic > Non-marine Saline and Alkaline > Saline ...
TCAATTTTTAATGAAGGATAATAAATCATATAAGTCATTATTTCTGAATCTCCTTGTGATGCCTCAAAATTTAAAATAGAGCTGGCAATCATAATTATTTTGTATAAATTAGAGTTAATATTTGTTTTAATAGATTTATATGATTCAGTTTTATCTTTGGTAATCTTTAAATCTAAATCAATTGTGGCAAAAATATTATTTGGAATTAATTCTAAAGAAATTTCTGGATCTTTATAAGAAACAATATAAGATTTTTTTTCTAAAGAAGTTTTAACAGAATCTATACATCCCTTTATTTTTGGAGTAATATATTTTTTTAATTCTTTTTCAATTGATTGTTTTAAAAGTGGTTTTTGTATTATCCCTTCTTTATAATTTTCTTCAGTGTAACAAAGATATTCTATTTTATTATTTTCATATAAATAATAATTTTCTGGGGAAATAGATCCGCCTTGTGAAGAAATCAATTCAAGCCCTTCTGATAATGCTTCTTTTGAACAATCTTTAATTTGATTTATTGGAGATTTAGTATTAAAAATTGTTGTTAATTCATTATTTCTTGTGAATAATAAAACCAAAAGAACAATTATGGCTAATGCCAAAATTATAAATATTGTTATCTGCGCCCTTTTATTATTTATTTTTAATCTTTTTTTCATCTCTTTATTACTTATTGTTATCACTAATTATTTTATTGATTATACTTTTTTAATGACAATATTCTTTATAAAACTTCACATAATTTTTTAAAATTAAATTAATGTGTAAGCTTTAATAATTATTTTCCCCCCTTTGTTTTCAAAATTATCTTTGCATTGCATGTAATAGGTTTTTAATTTCCATTCTGTGAAATGTGTATGTTTATCATCTTGATTCTGCATTAAATTTGAATCTTCATAAATAAAATCTTCATCAAAACCATATTTACATTCTGCAGCCTCATTAGTTTTTATTTCTAGGTTATTGCTCTCTGAATTATAATAGGCCCTTACTATTTTTGGGCCTTGATTGTCAATTTTTATTTTAAAAGATGTTGAATTTTCTGCTAAATTTCCTGCAATATCTTTGCATGCAAAATCTAATTCATAACTTCCTTGAATTACATTTGTAGCTTTATAAGAATGGAAATTAGAATTTGTTTCTGTAAACTGATCCATATATCCATTTCCTTGCCAGCTACATATTGCTTTTCCGTTTTCTGCACCACCAGCAGTTTCTAATCTTAATGTTAAAGTCATTGGTTCTACACCAGAAGTAATTTCTGAGTTATTTTTTGGAAGAATATTTTTTATTATTAATTTAGAAGATGAAGGAGACAATTCAAATTCAAAACTTTGTTGCATAGAATTCCTTGAATCATTGTTTTCTCCTAACCAAGGTTGATCTCTGCACCTTATATAAAAGGTGTTATGATTTTTTAAATCTGTTAAAATAGTTTTACAAGGCCAACCATATAATGTGGCATCTATTAAATCATTTTGGCAAATCATATAGTTTTCCATTTCACTATAAATTTTATCATCAAAAGACCAACTACAATTTGCCGGCTCATTAGAATAAATGGTTAAATTTTGTTCTGTTTGATTATATTTAATAAATGAATTTGTTAAAGGAATTGTTTTTGTAATTCTTGGAGGTGTTAAATCTGCTCCAGGATTTACACAACTTTGTATAACATAAGGAATTATATTTTCTGCACCACCAGCACTTTTGCATTTCACAAAATATTCTATTTTTCCTAAATCTTGTATTTGTTCTGCACTTAAATTATATTGATTTGCAAAAGCATTTATATTCGGCATTAAAATTTCTAAACTATGATTTATTAAGTATAAATTATTATCTCCAAAATAAATATTGGCATCACCATATTGTTGGGTTGAATTATCCATTATTTTACATTGTGAGGGTTTGTTTGTTTTAATTCCAAATTTTACTCTTGTGTATTCTTCAATACAATTTCCATTTGAATCTTTAATACTAAACCCTTTAGCAAAATTATCATGATTTGTATCTACATATTTGTAACCTTCACTAATCTCTTCAAGCCAAGGACTTATTTTTGGAGATGAAATATCACTAGAAGGAATATTTATGCACATTTCATTAGAAGTGCCTTTATTAATAAATTGACAAGTTTGACCTAAAGATTGGCACCTATATTCTGTACAAGGATTCATAAGATTGTTATTGCAGAATTCACAATTTTCTCCCCCGGCAGGTGCTTGCCAAGCAAGGCATTTGAATTGAACAGTTTTTTCTCTTGTGTCTCCTATTCCAAATATTTCACAGAAGGCCCAAATAACTACTGCTACTGCTACTGCAATCAGAAGTGAGGATAAAAATTCGAGTGCAACGATTTCCAAAGATGATAAAATTCCTAAAGTTGTTCCTGTTAAAATTTCTCCAACAAGCATAATATCTGCAGCTTGCCCTTGTAACCCAAAAATTGCAATAAATATTTCTGCAACTGCTACTGCAGCGCCAAGTGTTAAAATTGCATTCCCAAAACTTGCTACACCTGCCCAAAGACTACCTCCCCCAGTTGCCGGGAGAATTCCCCCGATTATAGATATTAAATTTGTTTGTCCTCCAGCAACAGCCCCGACAACATTTGCTAAAAGACCTATTGCTCCAACACCCAAACCTATATTAGCAATTAAATTTGAATTATTATTTAATCCACTTGCTTGTCCTAAATCTTCAGGAATTCCTAAACCGCCGAAAATGCCTGTGAAATTTCCAGGCTCTGCAGGTTTTTGATTTGGATTGTCATTTGAATATTTTTTTAAATTATTTAAATAATTACTATCTAATTTTGGAGCATTTCTAACAGAGTATCCATCATCACTAATTTCTCCAGCAAAATTAACATAAGCACCACAATCTCCGAGGGTTGTGCAGAGGTCATTCATTTTTTCTGTGAATTCTTTATTTTTGCAATCACAATTTTTTTCGCACACCCATTTGAGTGCCCAATTGACTAATTTTTTTTGTTCAAGATAAGTACAATTTACAGAACCAAAATCACAGGTTTGAATATTTCCTCCAGGATATTGAGGAACACATAAATCAAATTTAAAGTCATCATCAATATCTGTAGATTTAATAAAACAATCTGGATTTTCTTCACATTTTTCAGTCATATCTTCATCATCTGTATTATATTCAAAACATTCTCTCCATTGATTTACTCTACAACCAGCTTCTGTGAATGTTTTTCCATTATCAAGTTCAAGAGTGTTCTGAACACAAATTTGATTTCTGTAATCATCACAAGCCTCAATTATCTCTTCACCATAATAACAAATATGTCTTATCTGTCTGCTTCCAACAATATCTTTTCCTTGTCCAATTGTTCCCTCATATTCACACCAAGATTCCCCATTTTTTCTAGGAATCCTGTTAGAATCAATGCAACTTAAGTCTCTGCAGACATAATCTCCTTGTGTTGGAGCCGCATCTATTCCTGGCCGATATTGTCCACAGATAGTTCCAAAAAAAACATTGCATTCTTGATAAATTTCTTCAGGATTATTACAAGAATCAAACCAATAAATTTCTTGTTTTCCGCTTAAACAATTAGTATAAGAATGCGAAAGACAAGTAGTGTTCAATTCAGAATCTGAACAAAAAGTATTTTCATAAAAACTACCTGCATCTCCTGTTCTTACAATGCAATCCCCCCTATGTGTGAAAATACAGGTGTTTTCACTATTACTTTCAAAAACACAAGCACCTTGATTTGCATTTTCAGTTAAAAGAATACATTCTACCTCAGAATTAATATCTGTTCTAAAATCTATGGGGGCTCCAAGAAATTTAGATTCTATATTGCAATTTTCTTCATTTGTCCAATAGGCATTATTTCCTAACAAACAACAACCCCTTTCACATTGAGTAATTGCACAAGATTCATCATTAAACCAAGTTCCTTCTTCACATAAACTTTTTGGGGTTTTTTTATTACAAAATCCAATTTCCGAATCAATGCAACAACCCAATTTGCAAAATTCAGTATCTTTACATTGTGTTGGAGATGTTTGAAAATTTGAATCACATTGTTCTTCAGAAAGGTATTGACAGAAACTTCCTTCTAATGTTTTTTCGCAACAAGCATAATTTTCTAAAGGGTCTTCTGCACTAACAATTTTTATTGAAGAAGAAGAAACTAAATAGGAAAATGCAAAAACACTTATCATTAAAATAATTATTTCTAAATAACTAATTCTCTTTTTTATTTTAAATTCCTTACCTTGTTTTTTTTCTATTTTCATTATTTTATTGTATCCTTAATTTTTTTATTGAACTCTTGATTTTTTGATTTCCTTTTGAGATTTAAAAAAATCCCGGGGGTAGAACACAGCCCCTTACAGCAAAAATAAATTTTTTATTTGAGATTCTCTCTGTTATTGTGTAAATTGTGTCTGAATCACCAGTCCTAAATTTATTAATATTATATTTTGGGTAAAAAAGCATAAAACCCAAAATTTCAAAATTACAATATTGTGCTTCTTGATTTGTAATTTCTAATGCAATTTTTGCTAAATTATAAATTGGATGAACTAAATTCACTTTAAATTTCTTAAATTCCCTAGTGTTTTTTTCATTTTTTATTATTATTTTTCTATTAACTTCTCCCAGAACTTGATTTGGTCTAAGATTTATATTGACCTGCATTTCATTTGAATTTTGAATTTCAATTTCGTATTTATTACTAAGTTCAGATTCTAAATTGCTAAAACAATTATCAATTATCAGAGAAGCATATTCTTTTATTTCTTTTTCAATATTGCTTATTAGGTGTGGTCTTTGATTTATACAAGGAGTGTAATATCCTTGAATATAACATAAATAACTTATATTTTTATCTTGATACATTATACTATTTTCTGGAAAAATATCGCCGCCTTGTTCACTTAAAATTTCTAAAGATTCTTCAATTGAATCTTTAATACAAGATTCAATATATGTTTGAGGATTTTTCTCATTAATAATAATTGGTTTTTTAGGTGTATTTAAAACAAAGATTATTGCAATGCTTACAATTAGAGCAAGAGCTAGAATTATAAAAATAGTTACTTGTGCCCCCTTATTTTTTATTTTTATTCTTTTTATCATCATTTTTTATTGCATTTTTTTATTCTTTTTCATCCTTATTTTTTTTATCATTTTTCATTTAGCATCCACAAATTTACTTTTAATTTTTTTATCCTAAGAATTCTTCTTTCTAATGCAAGATCCATTAAATAAGATTGAGCAGTATTCCAACTAATTTTTAAAAATTCCGAGAGTTCAGAAGTAGTAATAACCTTATTCTTTTTAATAAAATTCACTATTTTATTTTTTTGTTGATTATTCATTTTTTGTTGATAATTTATCTTTTATAAATTGTCCTTTGGAGTAATGTTCAGCCCTTATAATCTACATAACATTGAGCATATTAGTATGCCTATGAATAACCATAGTTCTTTATAAAGTTTTTGCAAATTTAATTCTAAGAGAAATTTTTAATATAAAAATTTAATCAGTTAATTTTATCAATTTTCACAGAAGATTAATCTTATAAAAACTTAGGGGATTATTTTTAATTTTAATAGTTTTTAATCTTCAGTTTCAACTCTTGGAGCAAGAATAAAGCTAAGTTCAATAAAAGGTGTATTAAATTCTAATTTTAAGGGATAATCTATTCCAAAATTTATTTTTATTTTATCTGTAATTTTTGTAGCCTTAATCATTTTCTGAAGATATTCTAAAGAATATTTTGAGACTGCTTTTTGAGATTCAATATTTAATTCATCAGAAGAAAATTCTGATTTAAATGAATTTAAAGATCCCTTAGCCTTTATCAGAAATTTATTTGGTTCTGCAATAAATGAGCAGGAATCTGCAACAACCATACAATCTTCAATAGATTCTGCGAAATCTACAGAAGCCATTTCAATTTTAGAAGTAAATTCAAGATTTGGGAGTTCTTTTTCTTCACTCTCAATATCTATTAAAGATAAGTTAAATTCTTTTTTTATTCTGTCTACTATTTCTAATCTTAATTCATTTTCTTGTTTAGTTATTATTAAAACACTTCTTACACGAATTCTTCTTAATACAGATTTCAAACTATCTAAACTAATCCCTAAAATTTCTTCTTTTTCAACTTCTAATTCTGAAAAAGCACTCGCAGGCAATTTAAAAGAAATCATTGCAACATTTGCCGGATCAATAGCAATCAAATTCATCCCCTGATTATTAACTTTTATTCTAACCTCATTAACTAATTCAGAGATTATACTAATAATATCTGAAAAAATTTTTGGATGTTCTAATTTTAATAACATTTAGCAATATTTTAATTTAATTTATAAATTTTTAGACAATTCTTTTAACAGGGCTATTTTACTTTTAAACATTATTATATTAAATAATAAGGAATTATATAAAGCTAAAATATTGATTTTATTTATAAATTGCTTTTAATTAACAAGAAGAACTAAAGAATTTAATACTTTAAAATATTTTAAAAAATATGGAATTTAATGAAAATCGGATAAATAAAATTTTATCTCTTTATTATTCTAGAAACGACATTGGAAAGGCAATTTTTGATTTTTCTGAAGATCGGGAATGTATTGCAAGCTATATGATGAAATATTTTGGTAAAAGGCCGGATTTTTTTCAATATAAATCTGATATTTTAGGACAAGTTAAACAAGGTGCAACTTCTTTTCATTGTTCTGAAGAATTATGGGATGAACCTTCAGAAATTTCAACAAATCTTTCAAGAAAAGAATTGAATAATTTAAGGAAGGGGTGGGATTTACTTCTAGATATAGATTCTCCTTATTTAGAATATAGTAAAATTTATGCAAGATTGATAGTCAATTTATTAAAATTTCATGGAATTGAAAATGTGGGGGTTAAATATTCTGGCAATAAAGGATTCCATATAATTGTCCCATGGGGGGCATTTCCTAAAGAAGTTTATGGAATGCAAACTAAAGATATGTTTCCAGAATGGCCCAAATTAATTTGCCAATATTTAACAGAAACTCTTAGAGAAAAATTAACCGATGAAATTCTTGAAAAGGAAAATTTAAGTGAAATTGCTAAAAAAATGGGAAAGAAAAAAGAAGATTTAATTATTACTGAATGCCTTTCATGCCATAGGCCAGTAAAATTAGGGAACCTTGTAACTTGGTCTTGTTTTAATTGTAAAACTGAGAGAACTATGTTGCAAAAAAATAAAAGAATTCCTAAATGCCCAGATTGTAAAAAAGAATTAATTGAAAAATTGAGGGAGAAAATTTATGTCTGTGATTTTTGTGGCATTAATTCAAAATCTAATCCAGATATGTTTAGTAAAACTAGGGCAAAAACAGAAAGTTTAATTGAAGCAGATCTTGTTTTAGTTTCTTCAAGACATTTATTCAGAATGCCCTATTCTTTGCATGAAAAAACTGCACTATCTTCTATTGTGATAGATAAAGATAAAATTAGGGATTTTCAAATAAAAGATGCTAATCCTTTTAAGGTAGAAATTAAGAATTTCTATCCAAAGCCCAAAATTGATGAGGCAAAAGAACTTTTACTTCAAGTTCTTGATTGGAAAGAGAATCAAGAAAGAAAACAAAATTTTTTAAAAGAACAAAGTGAAGCCTTTTTTAAATCAAAAAGAAGTTTAGACCCTAAAAAAGCAAATTCTAAAAAAACAAATTCCAAATATCAAAAAATTCTAATTGATAATCCTTCTGATGAAATTTTTCCACCTTGTATAAAAAATCTTTTAAAGGGAAGAAAAGATGATGGAAGAAAAAGAGCCTTGTTTATTTTAATCAATTTCTTTAAATCTTTAGGGTTAAATGAAGTAGAATTAGAAAAAAGAATAAATCTTTGGAATGATAAAAATTATCAGCCCTTAAAAAAAGGATACATACAATCACAATTAAATTGGTATAAAAAAAATACGACAAGACTCCCCCCAAATTGCGATAAATCTAATTATCAGGATTTAAATATTTGTCATCCAGATCAATTATGCAGGCAAATTAAAAATCCTTTGAACTATTCTGTAAAAAGATTCTTTAAAAACATCAACAAATTTAAATAGTCTTTTAGTGTTTGTGTTTTATGAAGAAGAAAACCATTTCCAAAATTTTTATAGTCTTTTTTATTTTAATACTTTTGAGTTTTATTAATATTATAAGTGCAGAAAATCAAACAGAAATTGAAAAAGCATATTCTTGTTTAGAAACAAATCTTGATGACAATTGTGGGGGAGAAACATCAACAATAGAACAAATTTCTTTTAGTCTTTTAGCTATGGCATATGATTCTAGTATAAAGGCAGACTGTAAAAATTTATTAATGGATAAAAAACAGGAAAATTGTTGGGGAACAACAGGTTCTGCAACTTGTGATTTAAAATCTACAGCTCAAGCAATTCTTGCTTTAGAACATATTAATTCCAATAATGAGGATTATATTGATTGGATCGTAAGTAATAAAAAATTAGCAAAAAATCTTGAATGGTTTTTAGAAATAGATACTTATAATAATTCTGAATGTAAAATTAAAGTTAATGGTGGCGATGAAAGAACTTTTTATATAAATGAAAATAAAAAAATCTCAGGCACTAGTAGTTGTTTAATTCCTGCAGAAGAAGATTATTATTTAAAAATAAAACCTTCTTGTTTTGAAAATAATTTTACAATTTCTTGTGATCAGAATTTTGTTACAAGCTTAATTTATAAAAAACCCGGGGAAGAAATTTATCATATATCAAGTGATAGTAATTCTGCATCAGCACTTGGCACAACAGAAGAAAAGATCAAAGTATATTGTTTTTCAATGTCTGATACTTGTGATTATGGAGGAAGTTTATGGTCTGTTCTTGCTTTATCAAAAAAAGCAAAAGAAATTTCAGGATTTTTACCTTATCTTGATGCAATGTCTGACGAATCTATTAATAAAAAATATTTCCCAGAAACCTTTTTGTATCTTCTTACAGAAGAAGATAGTTATTTTACAGAAATCATTGATAAACAAAAGCAAGGAAAATATTGGAAAGAAGGAGAAAATAAATATTATGATAGTTCCCTAGCTTTTTTATCATTAGGTGGCAGTAGTTCAAATTCAGAATTAATTGAATCTAAAAATTATTTTTTACAATTGCAAGAAATTTCTGGATGTTGGAATTCAGATAATCTTAGAGACACAGCATTTCTTTTGTACTCTGGATGGCCCAAAGCACCTTTATTAGGTGGTGGCACTTCTTCTGAAGTGGAAAATTGCGAATCTTTTAATTATTTTTGTATTCCTGCATCTCTTTGTCCTTCAGAAGAGATTTTAGAAAGTTCAGTTTATTCTTGTCAATCCTTAACAGATATTTGTTGTAAGACACAACCTTCTGAACAATCTTGTTATGAAAAAAATGGAATTATTTGTAGGGCAGACGAAATTTGTACTGGATCTGAAGTAAGTGCTTTAGATACAAATTCTTGTTGTTTAGATTCTTGTATATTAGCATCTATAGAAGAAAATGAATGTGAGGATATGGGATATAATTGTAGAATTAATTGTTTTGATAATGAAGAAGAGAAAACAGCCTATGATTCTTATTGTGATTATGGGAAAATTTGTTGTGGGCAAGAACCAGGAGAAGAATCAAATTTATTGTTAATAATCCTCCTAGGAATTTTAATTATCTTAGTTATTTTGGCAATTATTTTTAGAAATCAATTAAAAGTCTGGTTATTCAAAAAGAAAAGTAAATTTCGATTTGGTAATTCTCCTTCTCAAATAAAAAGGCCTCCAATGCCTCCAGCAGGCATGGTCCCAAGAATGGGTCCAAGAAAAATGCTTTTAAGAGCCCCTTTTAGAAATAATTATCCACAGAAAAGACAATTACCCTTAAGAAAACCATTGCCGGTTAGAAGGCCCTTAACAGGTAAAAAAGAAAATATCCAAAATAATCCTTTATCAAAGCAGAATAGTAAAGATAAAAAAGATAAAGAATTCGAAGAAACTATGAAGAGATTAAGAGATATGTCTGAATAATCCAGATTTTTTTAGGGATTGATTTCAAAGAATCAAAACATTTTAAAAACATTTATTAATATGGAAAATAGATCTTAGATATGAAAAAAAAGGGATTACTTTTCTTAAATGTTACAATTTTTCTAAATTTAATTTTAACTTTAATTTTAATAACCCAGACAATTGCTTTAGAAATAGATTTTTCAAAATCTTCTTATCAACCAAGAGAGATTTTACAAGCCGAAATTACTGGAGGATTAATTGATGTTAATGCAAAAGATTTTTTTATTTATGAAAAAGGTAGTCAGCATTCCATACCCACAATCCCCTATTTACTTAAAAAATATAACAAATATTATTTTTATACAATTCTTCCAAATAAAGAAGGAAATTTTTCTTTTGTAATAAAAAATCTGAAATATTTTGATGAAGGAAGAATTGTCACACAAGATTTTTCAAGAGATTTAATTATTGAAAAAAAAAATGAATCTGCACTTTCAATTGAACCAGGATTTATTTTAACTAGTGAAGATTTTTCAATTAAAATTAAAAATATTAATGAAAGAACCCCAATTATAACAAAATTAATTTCTACAGATCAAATTCAAAATTTTTCTTTAGAAAATGAAGAAGAAAAAATAATAAAATTTTATATTTCTGAAATAAGTGAAGATACTATTTTAGAAATTAATAATTATAAAATTCCAATTTTTTTGATTAAAAAAGAAAATCAAACAGGAATTCCTAATAATGACTTTCCAAATAATCAAATAAATCTAATGATTACTCCTTCAAAAATAAATGCCTCTATTATTGCTGAGGAGAATTATCTTTTTATCTTTTTATTAAAGAATTTCGAAGAAAAAAACTTAACCAATCTCAAATTTTCTACAAATTTATCAAAAGATTTAAATTTTGAAATAAATCCAAGGGAAATAAATTCTTTAAAAATTAATGAAAGCGTTTTTATTAATTTAAGTATAAATATTCCTCAAAAATTTAAAGAAAAGATTTATGGGGAAATGATTTTAGTTTTTGATGACCCTTTTGAAAATCTTAATAATTCTCTTATCAATCTTTCTATTCCAATTTTTTTTGAAATTGTTGAGAATATAGCAGAAGTAAATTTAAATGAAACAAGTGTAACAGACTCTTTGAGTTGTTTAGAAATCGGAGAGATATGCAATTATGATCAGAAATGTAACGGGGAGATAAGTAGAAGCCTAGAAGGGCCTTGTTGTATTGGAAAATGCATTGAAGATAAACCAAAATCTAGTTCAGGAAAATTAATTTTATTTTTCTTGTTTTTATTTATTTTATTAGGGATTTTCGGATTTTATTTATATAAAAAGAAAAAACAAAAGAATAAAAAATCCTCAGAAAATTTTTTAAAGCAAAAGATAGACAAATTTGAAAGAAAAGACTCTTTCAAAAAATTCAAATAAAAAATAATTAATAGTTAATTATAAAAAGTGAAATTCTCAAGATAAAATCTAAGATTACTTTTTTATTTTTTTAGAAATTTTTACCTTTTTCTTATTTTTATTATTATTAGGAATTTTCTTCATAGGATTCTTTTTAATTTTTTTTAATTTTTTCAATTTATTTTCCGTAATAATTCTCTTTTCTTTTTTTTCTGAACATTCTTTTAATTTTTCCGCTAAAATATTTCCTTGCATAATTAATGTTTTTGTCATTTCATCATATCTATGCAGTTTTACTGTTAATGCAGATAAAGTCGCGCTTAAATCAAAATTTTTTAATATCAATTCTTTTGGTTCAAGTATTTCAATGTGTGCTGGGAACATGTTGAACACAATAGAAAATATTTTATTTAAATCATCTGCTTGAAGTTCAACTTCTGCAAAACTTGTAAATAAATTTTTTATATTTTCTTTTTTAATTAATTTTGCTTTATGAATTTTTTTCTTTAAAATATCGATGCCATTAATTTTTCCAAGATCTTCAATTAATTTTTCCAAGGAATTTTCAATATGTTTTGGGGGTCTTCCCAATATTTCAAAAATAAATGCTGCGATTATTTTTTTAGGTTCTTGCATAATAGGGTAAATTAATCAGGGTTTTTAAATCTTTTATCAAGCTTAAAATTTTTCATTTGCAAAATTCGATTTTTTCTTCCTATTAAATTTTCTAAGTAAAATTATTCCTGTGAAAAAAATTAATAGTAAAAAGGCGTAAAGTAGATATTTTCTTATAAAAACCTGATTTGATTCATAAATTAATTCTGGATTAGATTTAAGTTCTTTTTTTAAATTACTTTTTGCCCCCAAGTAAATTATTGAATTTTCAGTTAAATTTTGATTTTCTAATTCAGGATTGCTCAAATTATTTTGATCTTCTGTATTATTGGATTCTTGGGAAGGATTTTCTTGTTTTTCCAAGATCTTAATCTCTTTTTCAATAATTATTTCACTATCTTTTATCTTTGCATAAATCTTTACATCCCCACTAAAATTTTCATAATCTGATTTCATTTTTAAAAAAACTATTTTAGTTTTATTTCCAGGACCCTGAAAAAAATCATAGATATAATAATTTCCAGATTTCCATTCATTATTTCCATCGTCATATCTTTCTGAAATTATTTTTGTATCGTCTTTTAGTTCTATCCATATTTTTAAATCATATTGTTTATTTTCTGAATTATATATTTTTACTTCAATTTCAAATTCTTGATCATTTATTATTTCCTCTTCTTCCCAATTTAATTCCAAAGTAGAAATATTCTCTGAATTGCTTTGATTATTTTGGTTATTCGAGGAATTATCTTCTTCATTTTCTAGGCCAGGAGTTGGTTCAGCCGAAATCCAACTGCCATTGATTAATTGAAGAGAATTACCATCCCCGGCCCCACCCATTTCTGAATTATATGAGACATTTTGTATTAATTCTCCTAGAGAATTATAAAGTAATATTAAATCTCCTCCATTATTCAATGTGAATCTTCTTTCAGCAATAGGACATAAGACATTAAAATATTGAGAAAAATTAAATGGCCGCTTTGCAATTATAAAATAATCCATAGATTTTATAATGGTTGTGTCAGAGTTAGAAAAATTAATTAAACCAACAGCCCCTTCATTATCAATTTTCCATTCATTTAAATCAACATCCTCTTGTGTAGGATTGTATAATTCAATCCATTCATTATATGTTCCACCACAAAAAACATCAGGAGAATACATAATTTCATTTATTAAAATGTTCCCAGAAATTAAAGGTATAGAATATAAAATTAATAAGAAAAGACTGATTAAAATGAATTTGATTTCATTTTTTTTAAAACTTTTCATATAATTAAATAGGGTATAAACTTTTTAATTATTTCTAATTTTGATATTAAGAATCAAAGAAAGAAAGTCAGAGAAAATAAATTATTTTAGATTGTAGAACTAATTCCTCAAATTTTTTCTTGAGGGTCCCTAAGTTCATCATAATATTCCACAGGAATTTCCGAAATTTTATTTTTATTATTCTTATTTTTTTTATTTTTAAAAAATTGAGAGAATCTTTTTGATTTTTTTCTAATTATTTCAGAATTAATAACCCAGTTTTTCCCAGAATCTTTCATAGTTTTTGGATTTAAGAAAAACCAACCTTGCCTATTTAACCTAATAGCAATTATTGGTTTTAAACCAAAAATATTTGAAAAAACAATAAATCTACTTATTTGATCTTTAGTAATATATTTTGGAAGATTTTTACAAGACTTTACTTCGATACAATATTTCTCTCCTTTTTTACCTGCAATAAGATCACAATCGGCATTTTCCATAACTCCGCTTCCAGCAACCCGCGCAGCCCGATAATTATTTTCAACAAATATCTGAAAAAGTTCTCTTTCAGCCTTACTTCCTTTTGCTTTATTTTTTGACATTTTCAACCTCTGGCATTATATATTATCCAAAGGAGACTTTATATTTTTTATTGATGCTTGCGAGATTTGAGTATAAATTTGAGTTGTTTTTATCGAAGCATGTCCAAGAAGTTTTTGAATTATCCTTAAGTCAGTTCCTTGTTCTAAAAGATGTGTTGCAAAACTATGTCTAAGTAAATGGGGATAGACCCTTTTTTTAATCTCTGCTTTTTTACCTGCATTTTTTATAATTTTTGCAATAGTTTTTTTAGTTAATTTTCCTTCACGATTTGAAGGAAATAAAATATCTGAATTATGAATTTTATTATAATTTTCAAGTTCTTCTTTTACACTTTCTGGAATCTTAACAAATCTATCTTTTTTTCCTTTTGCTAAATTTATCTTAATCAAGCCTTCTCCAAAATTAATCTCTTGTTTTCTTAAATTAACAATCTCGCTAACTCTTAATCCACAACCATAAAGTAACTTAATTATTAGTTTGTGTTTAATATTATCTGTTTTATTTAACATAGATTTTATTTCATTCATTGTAAGAATTTCAGGAAGAGTTTTATTTCTTTTTGGATTAGGAATATCTAATTTTTGATTCAAAATATTTTTAAAAAAATACCTCAAAGCAAAAACATTATGTCCTATTGATGCAGGACTATTTTTTGTTAATTTCCCAAGGAGAAATTCTTTTACACTTATCTGATTAACCCCCTTATTTTCAGCAAATTCAAGATATTTTTTAACTTGATTTAAATAACCTTTAATTGTTTCTTTAGAATAATTCTTCAGTTTTAAGTTTTCCTCAAGTTTTTTTAATAAACCTTGCATAATAAGATATAATTGATTAAGGTATAAAAAGGTTACTAAAGTAACCTTAAAAGGATATATAATCTAGTAAAGGTTAATATCCGGAGTGTTCCCAGCGTCGATAAATCGACCAAATTTAAAATTTCATTTTTTGCCCACCCAAGATACGAGAGAAAAGCCTGCGTCCTTCGGACATATAGCTGAAACTTCGTTTCAGAGAAAAACTTCTTTTACCCGACCGACGAGAAAATCAACAAAATGCTTCGCACTTCATATAACAAAGGGTAAAAGGTTTCACTTCGTTACACCCAAATTTTTCATTTACTTTGAGGGGTTCTTAGTCCTTCGGACATTTTGTTGGCTTCGCCGAGATTATTGTTTTTGAAGAATCCACAAATTTTTGTGCTGAATTAATTTAAAATTTGTTCTCTTAAAAATATCTTCTAATTCGTCATAGGTGTATTCTCCACAAGTAACATAAAAATTTTTACCCGTTAATTTCGTTTTTATTTTATGTCCAACCGAATAGAATCCTTCCCATAATCCTTTCTTTAAAGTCATTCGGTGTTTAATTGGAAAATCTATAATTAAGAAACCGCCTTTCTTTAGTTGTTTATTAAAATTATTCATAGTAACCATAGAAAGATGTGGTGGACAATGTAAAAAAGTTCCTAAGATGAAAATCAAATCATACTTTTTTGGAATATCTAATTCAATCATATCTTGTTCATACAATCCAACTTTTGCGTCGCCAAGTTTTTCTTTTGCTAATCTTAAAGTATTTGGCGAACAATCTGCCAAATCTATATCATATCCTTTACTCAAAAAAAATCTTGCATTAATTGCATCTGGACCAGGACCAATTTCTAAAATATTTTTTATATCCTTATGTTTTTTTAGAAATTCAGAAATTTCATTCTGGATTCTTTTCATTCCTTCAAAATATTTCTTTTTTCCACGAATGAGACCAACCACCCCCCCCGAGACAGTTATTCCACTTTGATTCACACTCTTTTTTTCCCAAATATCTTTTCCCCAAGTTTTTACCATAATTAGTTTTTATTTTTTTATATTTATAAACCTATCGCAAAATTTTTTCTTTTCTCAAAACAACCAAAATAAGAACCCCTCATTTTCTTTTTTAGAAAAAAAGAAACAAAAAAGGCAGGCTTTTCTCTCTAATTTTTTGGTCGTCGGAAACAACCATCCTCCTCCCCCACCCTAAAATGAAATTTTAAACTCACGAGGAAACTTTGTGTTTCAGCTCGTGCCCTTCGGGTCTGGGAACAGCAGATTAAACAGAAAAATGTTTTCGCTTCGCTCACCCTCTTTTTTCGGGACACATTTTTCCCATATTTTTGCTACGCAAAAACACTCGAGCGTTCCGCAATTTTTCCAGCTCTCACTTCGTGGAGGGAAAAATTTCTACACCTCGAGCCCTACGGGTTGTTTAATCGCGATGTTCCCAGCGTCGATAAATCGACCAAATTTAAAATTTCATTTTTTGCCCACCCGAGTTAGGAGAAAAAAGCCTGCGTCCTTTGGACAGATAGCTGAAAACTTTGTTTTCAGAGAAAAACTTCTTTTATCCGACCAACGAAAACTCACAACATTGCTTCGCACTTTGCATAACAAAGGGTAAAAGGTTTCACTTCGTTACACCCAAATTTTTCATTAATATTGGCACTTTCAAAAACCAAAAGCAAAACTTTTTATATGAGTTTTTTCTAATTAGAGTAGAATGGCAAAGAATGAAACTCATATAAAATCTACACCTGCTTCAAGATGGTGGGAATATAAGAAAAAAAATTTTATCCCTACAGGTTCAATAGTTATCGGTTTTATTTTTCTCTTGATAGGAATAGCTTTTTTCCCACTTGCCATATTAGGTTTAGTGATGATTGGTTGGGGCGTTTATAAAATTTTTAAGAACTGGGGAGAATACAAAAAGAAAAGGGATAAGTTTAGAGATTAACTTAATTTTTAAAAATGGATTTGAAATATAATGTTAGAATCACAACTCCTGTGGGGAGTATTTATGCCAATGAGGTGGATATAAATAAATGCTTTTCAGATGTGGGAATAGATACTTCTTCAATTTTTGGAATTGGCAGTTATGTCGGAAATATGGAATCTCAAGAGATTAAAAATAATCGGTTTGCAGTTACAGGGAGTGGAGGATTTATTGGTTATGATAAATCGGGGAATCCTTTAGTTGAAGTTAAAAATCAGATTACTTTTGATATGAATCCTCCCGAATGTATGCCTAAATCTGTTCAACAAACTTCTGTTCAAATTGTAACAGAAAATTTAAAGACGAAGAAAAAACATACTTACTTCCCTTCTGAACAACATTTTAATCCAGAACCTAATGGTAAAATTGAAATTAGTAATTTGGAAAAAAAGGACTTTATCGATACTTCTTATTGTAATCCTCAATCCTAAAGCAAGAAAACTAACGAAAGTGCCCCATTTTCTTTTTTAGAAAAAAAGAAACAAAAAAGGGCAGGCTTTTTTCTCTAATTATTTGGTCGTCGGAAACAACCATCCTCCTCCCCACCCTAAAATGAAATTTTAAACTCACGAGGAAACTTTGTGTTTCAGCTCGTGCCCTTCGGGTCTGGGAACAGCAGATTAAACAGAAAAATGTTTTCGCTTTGCTCACCCTCTTTTTTCGGGACACATTTTTCCCAAATTCAAAATCAAAGATTTTAAACTCTCGAGGTCACTTCGTTCCGCTCGAGCCCTACGGGTTGTTTAATCCCAATGTTATGTCTAATTCAGAATTCGGGCTAAAAGATAGAAACCGAAAGATTTATTTTTTATCAACCTTTGTTTCTAATCCACTAGGTTGAGTATTTTTTGTTTTAAGAATATCTCTAATTTCTCCAAGATATGTAGAAAGATACAATCCAGTACCAACAATTGCTTCTGCCATTGCCGCAGTTGCATATCCATCTCCGCCATGCGATGCTAAAGCATCTATTCCCGCGCCAATCATTACCGCTGCGCCAATTGTTCTAATTGTTTTGTATTCCATAATATTAGAAATATTCAAATACTTTATAAATCTTTCGGTTAATTTACTACTTCAAAGTTAATACGGTTAACGCCCGAATTCTAAACTCAAAATCCTTCGGATTTTGCCCCGCTGCGCTCTCCTCCTTTCAGTCGTCGGGAGACATAACAGGAATTTAACGGAAAAATGCTCAGCTCGCATTTTTCCCAAATCGTCTTCGGCGACTTCGTTAAATTCCGATGTTAGTTGCAATTTAGTTTAAGTTTTTTCTTTTAGGAAAAGAAACAAAAGGGGAATTCCAGTGCTATGCACATTTACACTCCCTACGGTCGAAATTTATACGAACCTAAATACAACTCTTCGGAATTTTTCACTTCGTGAAAACCGTCTTGCAGACTATTCCTCGTTCCTAACGGAAGAACTTAACAAGGATTTAGAGGTTCACTCCGTTGCACTCGTTCATCCAAATTGAATTTTTGGAGGTCGCTACGCTCCACTCTCAAAAATCCAACTTCTCTTAATCGCGATGTTGCTTGTCGCTCCGTACCGTCGCTAAATTTTAATTTTTCTTTTCTTCCCACCCCAA
>Ga0268278_1000928_pt1 | contig 18301 bp, 17 predicted proteins | sample saktaG_3_FD_190135 | JGI IMG/M metagenome (GOLD analysis project Ga0268278, IMG submission 190135) | Saline water microbial communities from Sakinaw Lake, British Columbia, Canada - sak_2010_1_5_55m | ecosystem: Environmental > Aquatic > Non-marine Saline and Alkaline > Saline ...
ACTGCAATCACTCTCCATCCCTGATCGTGCAGCGAATTATGCTTATCAATAAGCTTCTTTAAAACCGGATAAAATGCAATACCTGTGACAAATAAGACTTTTTTGTTTTTGTGTTGGTGCAACAATTCATCAGAATAATCATTCCATCCATCCAGAAAATCCCTCACCATTCCGATGCCATTCTCAATTTGAGGATACCCTTCGTAATATTCTTCATCAGGAATTGGAAGTTGCGCAAGAAGGAAGAATTCATCAGCAAGGGAAACAATACCGGAACCATATTTTTCATTGAACTGCTTTCTCCATTTTTTGGACTGTAAAATCACTTCCTTTGCCTGTGATCTGTTTACTTTTTTCAATGGTGTAAGACTTTCTCTGAATTTCGTTAATCCTAATGGAACTATACCGATCGACTGTACTGCAGGGTAGAGCGAAGCAAGATCATGAACTGTTCGGGAGAGTTCTTCCCCATCATTCCATACTGGAACAAGAACGATCTGCGTATGCATTATAATATCATTTTCAGCAAAGAGTGAAAGTTTTTTCAAAATGGACATTTCTTTCTTATACCGCATAATCTTCTGTCGCAGTGCGTCATTTGTCGTATGGACTGAAATATATAATGGTGAAAGATGCTGCTCAATGATCCTTTGATAATCTTTCTCTGCCAGATTTGAAAGTGTGATGAAATTTCCATGGAAGAATGAGAGCCGGAAATCATCATCCTTCACTTTTAGAGAAGGACGTGCATCGGGATGAATTTGATCAACGAAGCAAAAGATACAGTTGCAGCCGCACTTTCGAACCTTGAGCGGATAGAGTTCGAGCCCGATATCTTCATCAATTTCCTTTTCAAAAAAATGAGTGAGTATTTGCTTTCCCCGCTGTATTCTCACTGTGAGCTTTTCATCAGCTTGATAAAAAATGTAATCGAGTACATCTTGTATTTCGTGACCATTTATGGAAATGAGAATATCTTCCGTCTGAATCCCGATTTCTTCAGCGATTGTTTCTGATGCGATTGATTGTATTCTTACAGGCATAAAAATAAGAAAGGCGGGAATGAACCCGCCTTAAACATGTTTTGATGTTTTAGAATTTATATTCTTTTGCAAGAATTTCCTGAGCAGCAGTAAGTCCTGCTCCCCATTCGAATTTCCAGCCGAGTTCATGAAGTGCGATCTCAAGAGCTGAGAGCACGGATATAATATCGAAAATTTCAATATATCCCATGTGCGCAATTCGGAATATCTTACCTTTGATGGGAGCCTGTCCACCGGCAATTGTGAAACCATATTTATCACGGAGATTTTTCACGAGTGCAAGCCCATCGACTGACTCGGGCACTTTTACCGCAGTTGCCACATCGCAGGAAGGATTTGCATACAATTCCAGCCCAAGAGCTTTTACTGCTGCACGGACTGCTTTTGCAAGCACCTGATACTGATAGAACATATTTTCAATACCGCGCTCTTTTATCATATCGATGGCAACAAGTAAACCTTTGATATGGATAACAGAACCAGTGTAGGGATCCGTGTTTTCTGCGAGTTTTTTTCGATACTTCTTCCAATTAAAATAATAATTCGGCTGAGTGCATGTATCGATCACCTTCCATGCTTTCTCACTCACTGCCGCATACGCATGTCCGGGAGGAAGCATCAACCCCTTTTGGGAACCTGCAACGCAAATGTCCACTTTCCAGTCATCCATATAGAATTCCTGTCCACCGAGTCCCGAAATCGCATCAATTACGAGTAATGCATCTGTTTTACTCACGATTTCACCGAGTTCTTTAACCGGCTGGACACTACAGGTCGAGGTTTCTGTAAGCTGAGTGTACACGCCCTTCACATCAGGATTTTCTTTGAGGAGTTTTTCCACAAGAGCGGGATCAACTGCTGTCCCCCATTCAATGTCGATATACAGTGGTTGTGCACCGAATTTCTCAGCGATCTCACCCCAGCGTTCACCGAATTTCCCACCGCGAATGATAATTGCCTTATCTCCGGGATTGAGCACATTGGAAATCGCTCCTTCCATTGCGCCAGTGCCGCTTGCTGTAAAAATCAACACATCATTTTTTGTCTGGAAAATATATTTCAGACCTTCGATAGCTTTTCCTACTTTTTCTTTGAATGCAGGGGTTCTGTGATGAACCATTGGTTCTGAGATAACCTGCAGGATTTGCTCCGGAACCGGTGTAGGACCGGGTGCTAATAAATATTTTTTCATTTTGCTACTCCCTTCTTATAGAAGCATTTATTTTTTACTATATTCTTTTATGATTTCAACAACCCATTGGGTCACTTTTTCCAGATCATCAATCTTAATATTTTCATGCGTGGAATGCACATCGTTCATGCCTGTGCCAATAATAGGAACAATAAGTCCGTGCTCGGCAAATACATTTGCATCACTCCCGCCACCGCCGGTTTCTATCTTTGGTTCGACACCGATATTTCGCGCTGCCTTCTCCGCAATTTTCACTATCTCTTCGTCTTCACTGATCTTGAGAGCAACGAAATCCTTTAGTACATGTCCGTGCGAAGAAGCTTTAAATACTTTTGAATCAAACTTTACCTTATGCTTCGCAGCAACCTTTTCAAATGTCTTAATAATATTATTAGTGAGTTTCTCAAGTTTTTCTTCATCATGACTGCGAACTTCACCACTGACAAAACATGTTTTCGGAACAATATTATGCGCAAGTCCCCCTTTGATATTCCCAATATTCGCAGTGGTCTCGAAATCAATTCTTCCGAGTTTCAGTTTGCCAATAGCTTCTCCGGCAACCTGGATAGCATTGATGCCTTTTTCCGGAGATCCGCCAGCGTGTGCTTCTTTCCCGTTCACGACGATCTCAAAAATATTCAGTGAAGGAGCGTGTGTAACGATGGAACATACTCCATGCCAGTCAAGAGCAAAGCCGACCTTTGCATCGATAAGAGAATAATCAAGATTTTTTGCGCCAAGCAGGCCGATCTCTTCAGAAATCGTAAATAAAACCTGTATCGGAGCGTATTCGTAACCTTCTTCATGAAGGCGCTTTATCGCCTCAACAATTTGGGCAATACCGGCTTTATCATCGCTGCCGAGGATTGTTGATCCATCAGTTGTTATATAGCTGTCTTTTATGATAGCTTTGACCCCTATGCCCGGTTTTACAGTATCCGTATGAGCGCAAAGAAGAAGAGGTTCTTTATCTATTTTCCCCTTGAAATTAGCAATGAGATTTCCTACATTTCCATGTGTGGCATGATGTGCATGGTCGAAGATAACTTCCGCACCCATTTCAGATAGATCATTTGCAATTTTCTCAGCTACCCTCTTCTCATCCTTAGATTCACTATCAATTTCAACTAACGAGATGAAATACTCTACTAATCTGTCCACGCTATCTCCTCACGAAGTGTTATTTTAAGCAATGCATTAAACATTTATTGACTCATGTGCTAATTTACATTTTTGATAATTATGATAGTTGGATAATAGGTTTGAGGTAGTAATATTTGTCAAATAATTCACTCCTGCCACTTTTTTTTCTCAAAAATCTGCTTATTCTACAGGATTTAGAAAACTGTTTTACTTCTTCGTGAATTCTATCCTACTTTTAAAACCTTGAACCAAATTTCATCATTCACGATAACTGCTTTATATTGGACATCATCAGCAATATAGTAGGTTTCTCCATCAATAAACAGCAATTCCCGCTTATCAGGTATAATCTCAACGAGTGAACCAACAGGCAGCTCAATGACAGCATATTCGTTTTTCTCAACGAATTTTAAGACCTTGAACCAAATTTCATCATTTACGAGAACCGCTTTATATTGGATTCCATCAGCAATAAAGTACGTTTCTCCTTCGACGATTAATTTTTCGCTGTAGTCCGGTATTGTTTCGACAAGTGCTCCAATCGGAGGACGAACAACCACATACTCATCTTCATCTTCATAATATATATAATATACATTGCAGCAGTAATAATACTCGATGTCACGCCACCAGAAGGCATAATAGTATGGGGGCAGCCAATTTATCCGACATCCAAAAGGAGGCCATACTCTTCTGTAATAACCATCCCAGGGCTCGTAACAATATCCATAATACCATCGATATTCAATATTATTGTAGATTGTGATCTGAATATCAGTGTTGTGTTCGATCTCCTCTGGTTCAAGGATCGATCTTGGAGAGATGTAATTTGAAGGTGTTCCATGCGGTTTCTCTTTGAGATAGTTTTCGATGATCTCGTTATCTGTTCCAGTATTCTTGTCAATTATGGATTTTGAATGTAACATCAAATCATTCTTTGATGAAATATTCTTATCAGCGTCCTGATGATATTGTTGATTATCATAGATCTTGTCTGAACTTGTAGTGTTGTTCTTTTCATTCGAGGTTTCGACTTTAGTCTTCTCGATCTGGATATTCGGAGTCTTATCTTCGCTTGTTTTCTTATTTGGAACAGTAATGACTTCGACCTTCTTTTTTACGGCAGATTTCTCTTTCTCATCATCAGTTGTCGTATTTTTCTTAACTCCAACCTCTTTGACAGTTGTGTTATTTGATGCTGTCTTCTCAGTCGTCGATTTTGTTTCTACTTTCTCTTTCTTGTCAGTGACGTTTTCTGCGATCTTTTTTTCAGTTGTGTTTTTTGCATTTGCGGGGATTTTTGATCCTGGTCCAGCTATAGCAAGAGAAGTGATGAATAGAAATGCAATAAGAAATATGGTAAAAATACCGTAGTTTCTTGCCTTTCCTTTTTTCATTTTAACCACCTATAAAAATTTTTTGCATTTGTTTAGAGTATTAATATTTGAAAAAGTTTAAATTGTGATATTGATAAAACATCTATGTTATTCTCCCTTATACCCATGTTCCACAAAAAAGAGATCTCCGTCTTTTATCAAACCAATCCCTGGTGCATAAATTTTGTAATCTTTCGCATTGGGTTCAAGCGGTGTCGTTTCTTCCACAACCAAGCAATCTGTAAAATTTTCTGAAGGAGTTGATAACGTATCTGAGATCGAGAGAATTTCTGCCCTATCCATAGCTACCCCCGGGGCAATTTCCTGGTAATAACGCGCACCAAGCAAGACAATTCCGGGAATCATCAAACCAAAGAGTGCACCATTTTCTCCCGAAGCCCATGCCCCATGATGGTTTACTATCTCACTGTTCTTGTATATATCAACCTCTTCGCCAAAATAATATATGCTGCTCGTGTTCGTATCAAAAGCAAAATAATTTCTTGAAATTTCAATAATTTCACCATTTACAGATTCTTTCTCTTCGACGATGCGCGTCTCTAAACCATCGACTATCTTCGTCTCATCAAGAACAGTAATGACAAGTCTCTCACGTTCATCGGTATCATTATTTTCAAGGACAAGATAATAATTTGGTTCAAGGATGAAGTATGTATTACTTCCAGTTGGCGAAAAGTGATGTGATTCCACCATAAAATCTTTTGTCCACACACATTCTTCCTGTGCAAAGATAAAGGAGTATACGCACATGCATACAATGAGAAATAGCCAAAATTTTTTATTCATTTCAATCCGCCTTGATCAATTACTTGTTTTTAAAATAATGAAGCGTATACATGTCAAGAAATACTATTGAGAATTTCATTGACAAAATTAACTCTCATTCTTGCTAATAAAGCGCGATGAGTTGAAATAACTTAATCGCAAAGAGGTAAAAATGAAAAATTTTTGTAGAAATTACATATCGCTTTTTATCATGACATTTTTGATACTATTCCTTTCTACATCCTGCACAGAAACAGTCGCACCTGAGGATTCAATGAGTGTATCATTTCCCCTGCTTCATAAAAAACACGACCTGTACTATCATCTCGATCATATGGCACGGTCGATTGAAATGCTCTTTACAGAAGAGATTGATGAAGCCACCATTGCTGATAATATTGATTATTCCGATGCAACCGGTTCATTGAGTGCGCATTATGATCTCGAAGTTTTCGGTAAGATCGTGACACTTCAATTTCATCCTGAATTTTATCTCAATGACGGCTGGAAATATATGCTCACCATCACAACCGGGCTGAAGTCGGTTACAGGTGAATCTCTCAAGAAAACAGAGGAAACCCAGTTCAGAACAACAGGGGAACCAATCGACTTGATCGCGAATGCCGGCAGCCTGCAACGGAATTCCATCGTGTGCATAAGCGATGTGCATATGGGAGATGAAAGGGCGGTTGCAGGTGGGTATTGCTGGTTTGATGAAAATGCCGATGCTCTTGAGAATTTTCTCGATTATGTAATGAGCAGTCCTGACGTGAAACAGCTCGTGATACTTGGTGATCTCTTCGATGAGTGGCTTGTCCCCTATGATGTTGCTCCTTTTGACTCAACAGTCAATATTCATAATTCCGAAGAATATTTCAATGCCATAGCAAACTGCCCGACCAACATAGAAATCTTCAATAAATTCAGAACAATTGTGAACGAAGGAGAGATAGAACTGATCTATGTTCCCGGCAACCATGATATGCTGCTTACACAAGAAATACTGAATGGGATCATTCCGGATATCACGTGGATGGGGGACGTGCCCGGTCTCGGGAAATATTCGCCTGTTGATGGGATTATTATGGAACACGGACATCGCTATGACTTATTCAACTGCCCGCAATCCCTCATCAATCCATCCCAAAAACTCCCGCCCGGATATTTTATCACCCGGCTCTACGCACAAGGAATGACATTGCAAACACCCAATAATCTTATGGAGCTCACACATGAAAAAGGTTCGTTCGAATTCTTCACCGGATGGACGCTTGCGTTCCTTACCGTACTATCAGATTTCAACATGGACTGCCCTCCATTGTATGACGAAATAATAAAAATGGGCGGAATCGACAGCTACTTTGATCCGTTCTCTTTCAATGGAGCTTATGAAATGTATGCAGACAGCATAGAAACACTCTGGCAGCAAACCCAGGCAGTAAATGAGGTTCCTGTTCCGATCAGCACAGCAATAGGTATCTTTAATGGCGTTGAGCTCTCAGGGGCTCCAATTATTGAATACATGATAAATTCCTCGACAAAGCCCTATAAGATCATTGCATTCGGGCATTCACACAATCCCCATATAATGGTTTATCCCACCAAATACAATTACACAAGCATCTATGCAAACTCCGGCTCATGGATCAATGCGGAATACTGCACTCATGATGTGCGGACATTTCTCATTATCAATCCCGGAGAATGGACAGGCTCGGAACTCGATATTGTGATGCTTTATAGATATGACCCTGTTACAGGTAGCTCAAAAACTGAATATAAACTTGTACCTCTTGCTGAGGAAAGTATAGAGGTTGATTGAATAGAACTCCTGAACCTATAACAAATTCATCTGTTCAGGAGATGAAATATCTGAAATATTATTTAAGAAGTTAGAAATAAATAATTCCTTCCCATTCTTATCAGAATTGCCATTTACATTACGCATTCCATACGTTTTGTTCCATTCAAAAATATGAGCAAAAGAAAATAAATCCTTAATATAAGGTGAATCATCATAAGTTATGAGCCATCTATGAGAAGTGTTTTTCATGACTTTTGCAAATCGAATATGATCAAAACATTTGTGAAGTGACCCATTTTTCCCATAAAGAGCTGACTTTGTTGCTGAATAATACGGAGGGTCCAAAAAAATAAAAACATCATCACCGGATTTATTAATAACTTTTTGATAATCATAATTGGTTATTCTTACATCGTTTAAAATAGTTGATAGCAGTTTTACTCTTTCGATACTCGACTCGGTAAACCTTTTTTTGAATGCAGCGTTGGAAAAACCGCCACTTTCTGTTGTCCCCGAAAACGTTATTCTATTAAACACAAAAAACGCTGCTGCTTTTTCCAAAGAATTAAAATCATCTATATTATCTAGTAAAAAACGATGAAGTTCCTTACCATTATCAAAACCGTTTTTCCATACTCGAATCTGATGTATTAAACCATCCGGTTGAATTTTTAATTCATTCCAGAAATGATATAAGTTCTCATATAGGTCATTAACCCAATACTTTTTTTCAGGATAGCATTGTTTTAAATATATAAAAACAGAACCTCCACCAACAAACGGTTCTCTAAATTCAGAAAAATATGGAATTAATTTAGAGATAACCTTAACAGAACTACTTTTTCCACCAGGATATCTTAAGGGACTTTTTATCATTTAATGCAACCATTTTCAATACTGCATAAAAAATTATTTATTCTACTTTCTTCAAAAAGTTTTTTAACAATTATTCTCTCTTTTTCTTTGAGATCGTTCGTTATAAAAAATTTTGCAATTTCATTTTGCGTTGAGTTAGTTGTTATATTTCCGTCTAATTTTGAAGATGTAAGCTTTAAAACGGGTTTTGATCTATAGATTTTATTATTTACTTTTACATTTTCTAAATTACAATAGAGAATCATCTTAAGCAATCCATCTTTTATATCTCCAATACTTGGTAGTTTGTTCGATTTCGTATGTTTTGCCTCTATTAAAAAAATATCATTATCATTCATAGCAATTTCATCAGTTGTAAAATAATATAATCCCCCAAGATAGTTCTATATCGTAATAGTTGCTTTTGTCAGTGTAGACAATGCTTCTTTCGGCTGAACTGTATTTATTTCTCTATACTGTGCCTTCTTAGCTTTATCACGTGAAGTTTTCATAAATTCTTCAACATCATTTTCAAATTGACTCATGAATCTGTTAATTCCTTCTTCGTTATGGAAAATAACAGCCAACTTTTTTGAGATTTTTCTATGTGATGTTTTAACCAAATCAATTAAACTGGGGAACGAATCCTTTATTTCTTTTAAATTCCAATGAAGAGCCGAACTATGGTAATGAGAAATTTCTGCAATTTTGCTCAAGATATAATGATTATTGAACTTCTGATTTGTAATTTTATTCACCCGTGTCGGATGCTTGTCAGCTTCTTCATAGTATGCCAAAATAACATAGACATCTAAAAGACTCATAAGTGAAATAGTATCCCATTGTATAAAATCCCTATCTCCTTTATAGCCCTCATCTTTGATTATAGGAATAACAGTAATTCTTTTTCTATTACCCAAGGTATTATAAACTCTTTCGTATGGATAAGAGCGAGTTCTTTTTGGAGAAACCCATTTTGAAATGCTGTAACAATTATTCTCATCTCTTATGATACAAGACGATGGCATAGTATTGATATCTAATTCTTCAATCCTGATTTCCTATAGTGTTTTGACGTTTAGCGGTTTATAAGTAATTCCCTTAATTTCAGCAAATATATTCATAAAGCTTCTCTCCTTATACTTATTTTATTTTGTATATATTCTAGATCAACACTTTTATATTTCCCTGAATTACGCATGATAATTCTTAAATGACCATTCTCGCTTTTATCTTCAAGTCCTATCTTCTTCCTTATGGTTGTTTCCAAATCCCTAATAATTTCAATTCCAACCGAATTTCTATTAAGTCTATGAGCTACTTTCATGGTTGTTCCACTTCCTAAGAATGGGTCTAGAATTGTTTCACCCACATATGAAAATAATGTAATCAAACGTCTGGGAAGTTCATCTGGAAAGGCAGCTATATTTCTTTCCAAAGGAGAACCCGGAAGCACATTGGTTATTTCCCAAATCGTCTTATACCAACCTTTTTCTTGGAATTCCTTAGTATCAATAATCGATTTTTTACGAATATCTCCACTAATCGATCTATAATTGAATTTCCCCTTTTGAAAAATAATTATATTTTCTAAAAGATTATCGGGATAAAAATACATTGGATAAGGATTTTTTAACAGCACACCACTCCTTTTACTAATTCTCAGATATCCGTCTGGTTTTTTCCAAATTATTTTATCTCTATAACGAAAGCCAGCTGATTGAAATATTTTAATAGCATCTGCAACAATCGGATATTTAACTCCATCAACGAGCATATCATCTATATTAAGTGCAAAAATTCTGCCATTCTGAAGAACTCGAAATGATTCTTTTGTAACTCGTTTTAACACTCCTAAATATTGATCGTAGCTCTTAAATAAATCTTGATAATCAAAAGGAGCATTAAAATATGGCGGAGAGGTTACAACTAGATGAATTGAGCCATCAGGAATTTCTTCCATGCTCATACTATTTCCAAAAATAAGAGTGTGTTGAGTGTTCATATTATTTAAAATGGTTAAATTGAATATTTATTTTATTTTTCCAAAGCTTGATTAGCACGATTCATCTCTTTGCATAGTTTTAGTCTAAGAATTAATTTGATTACTATTTCATGTCAAAATTATCAATCCCCTACTCATACCCATGTGCTTCCAGCCACTGTACGACTCCCTGTTCCTTCATCTCATGGAGCCGCTTTACAGCTTCAGCATGGTGCGGGAAATCAGCAGCCCATTTTTTCAGAATTTCGCAGGGAAATTCATCGCATTGGGAGCAAAAGGATAATTCCTTTTTATACACACAACAAGCTAATATTTGGCATGTAGGTGACCAGTGATTGCCTTCCAAACTCGACCTGCATCCATCACATCTGATCTTGTCTAAATCTACATTCTGACTTTTCCAATACGCCAGCTCTTCAGGTGTTCGCAGATGTATCCCGCATTTATCGCATGACAGACCACAGGGACTCAACCAGTAACAATCTTTTTTCTTCATTTTTTATTGATCCTTTTGTAATTCGTTAAAAAATCTAAATGATAGAATATGTTCACTCCGAAGCAAGGCAATATCGGGAAATCAAAATCAAAATCGAACCACCCGGAAGCTCCCTGTTCATCCTTTAATTCTTTGGACAATTCGATACTGAAGCCTATATCTGCACCAATCCCAAAATGCTTAGAAATAAAGAACTCTCTCCCAATGCGAAAGTTAGAATAAATATATGATGAAGTCTTATACTCTTGTTTATAGTTCACGTAACTAATCCCAAACTTTGAATACCAAGGTTTTCTTGATGTGTGTTTCGATCTTCCAGCAAAGTGGAAGAAGATATCACCGGTAATTGAAGTGCAGGTCTCATCCTCCAGTGGTAAAAATCCATAACTCAACCCCAACTGCATCTGCGCTGCCTGGTATCTCATCCCAATATTTATGAATTCCGGCACACCTGCACCAAGAAAAATATCTATGTGATTTTCTCCAAACACACTACCTGAAAATCCAGACAGAAGTATAAAGAGAAAAGCAATCAATAATGTCTTTTGAATGGTTCTCATCTTACCAACAAACATTTTTCCATAGCTTCAGTTTTCCCATTTATGCTTAATTTATAGAAATAAATACCCGGTTTCACTTCTTTTCCTGCTTCATCGTCGCCATTCCAAATTACTTCGACGGGGCGAGAAGGCGAAGAGGTGACAGGGAGAATACGAATCAGTTGACCTTTGCCGTTGTACATCCTAATCTCTGTGTCCTCTGTGCTCTCTGTGGTGAAATATCGTATTGCTGTCATGTTTCTAAAGGGATTTGGAAAATTGCTGAGCTTGTATGAGTTAGTCTGTTGTACTTCAGGATCAGCGCTCACAATTATATGTTGATTTTCATAATAATTAAAATTACCTCCGTAATTTCCAAGTGCCAGATCAAGATCACCATCACCATCAAGATCGACAAGTGCAGGAGTCGTATTTTGACCTCCGGAAATTCCCGAAACGAAATAAGGATTCTCTGTCCAGTTGCCCTCAATATTTTCAAAGAATTGCACTTCTCCGCTTATATCACCGGTTACAATATCCAACCTGCTATTCATACTGAGATCGCCTACAGTCGGCACACAATCTGAACCCACATCGATACTGCCGAAATAGCCGGCAATTTGTACCCAATCCGGCACAGATGTTGAGCCCTGGTTTTCAAAATAGAATAAATTTCCTCCTTCATTTCCTGCAACTATATCCAGGTCATTGTCATCATCCATATCAACAAGGCGCGGAGCTGACCATCCTCCCAAATTGACAAAGGAGAGCACATCGCTTTCAAAGACATAATTAAAGCCCGTATTTCGATGGAAGTAGAAGTGTCCGCTCAGATCGCCTACAATTGCATCCGCAAGCCCGTTATTATACACATCTCCAAGTGTGATCGCGGAATAAATAGAATGGTCTATGCTTGCAAAATAGGCATTGTCCTCTTCCCAGGCAGGTGCATACGCTGTGCCAACATTTTCAAAATATTTGATATCTCCAAGCTGGCTTCCGCTTACCATGTCAAAATCTCCGTCTCCATCAAAATCATAGAAAAAGGGATTGCTTGCGCCGCCCACATCGAGCACTCCGCCGAAAAGAGTGGTATTCTCCAGCCATGAAGGTACTGTCGGCGTTCCGTTGTTTTCATAATAATGCAGCGGACCTTGTGCAATGCCGTAAATAAGGTCGATTGTTCCATCTCCGTTCAGGTCGGTTAATCCGGGTGAATTCCAATAGGAATCGCTTCCTATACCTGTGAAAACACTTGCATTTACTTCCCACAAACCGCTCTGAGGAGTTCCATTATTCTGGTAATAGACAAATCCGTGAGTATCTCTTCCAACCACAATATCCTGATCATTATCCGCATCGAGATCGCAGAAATTCGGATATGCATACAAACCCACATCTCCAATAGAGATAGTATTTACCTCTGAAAATTGAGCTGTTTCAGGAGTGCCTGTGTTCAAATATATCTTCACACTCCCGTCCTCGCTGAAGCCGACCACCATATCCAGGTCATTGTCATCATCCACATCCGCAAGATCAGGTACTGGATTCTGCCCGACATTCAAACCGACAAAAAAGTAATTCACTTTTTGGAAAACTGGCATGTATATTGTGCCGATATTCTCGAAAAAATTCAATCCTGTGTAACCGCCTGTAATAAGATCGAGGTCGCCGTCATTATCAAGGTCTGCACACACTCCCACCTCTGCATCGAGGGATGATATTCCTGTAAAAATTTCAAAACCTGGTATGAATACAGGATTAGTCGGTGATCCGATATTCTCAATATATATCGGTGCATCGTCGATGTTCCCAAGGATCATATCCTGGTCGCCGTCTGCATCAAGGTCTGCAAAACGGGGTTGTGAAAACGACACACTCGGCACACCGCTCGAGTTGAAGATCCCATCATCCTGCTGCCAGGGCTGGGCAAAAAGCATGTTTTCAACCAGTAGCAGAAGAATTAAAATTAAAGTTTTTTTCATATTTTATCTCCAATTATTGAGAGATGTCATTGACCATTCCATGACACTTTGTTCTATTATTTTCTGTCACGGAATGGTCCGTGACAACTCTATTTATCTTTATTTTTCACTCTCATACTATCAACAACTTGTACTTCAAACAATAATGCTGGATTATCATTAAACCACCACATATAGCCGCATCCATCACCAGTGAAATTTCCTTCCTGGTTACTTCCGATAAGCGGTCCGTTGGTGGGTATAACATAAAAATCAATGAAACCTAACTTATCGATTTCATCAGCTTCAAACAGTACGGTACTTGAGATAATGTTTGGAATTGCTTTGTTAAATTGTACCATCTCTTTACTTTTTCCATTATATTTATCATATGAACCATTAATCCAGATAAAATCTGGCTTCTCAAAACCGTATACCCATGTAACACGAAGCTCTTCACCACGCAGAATTCGTATAAACAGTGTATCCTGACCGTTAATTCTAATGTCTCCGATAGAAGCGGGTTTATGAATAATGCAATTCATTATTCCATAACTGGTATGTATTTCAAAATTTATAACCTCATCAATTGGATTATACATTTCAGGGGATCTAATGTCAAAAAATCCAATACCGAGAAATTCTGTATAATCCTCATAATAATATTCTCCGTTTACTTTGAAAAATTCAAATTCCGGCATGGGACATGCAGTCAAAGTTCCATAGATTCCCCATGAATTTGTCTTATCATAATAAGCATCATCTACAATATGGCAGCTGACATATTGCTCACTCTCATATACGATCTTTTCTGTTTTGTCACAGCTTATGATCGCGAGTAAAATCAACATAACTCCCAAAACTCCTTTTAATGTTTTCATCATATCCTCCTTAAGGAATTTATTTTCTGTCTCGGAATGGTCCATGACAACTCGTTTAATTTTCTCACGGTGCTTGATAATCTACAATACCCTTACAGAAATCATAAAGATCTACACTCGTACTGTCAAAGTATGAAAGAGTATTTTTTACTGCATAGATCTGCGGTTCGATAACTCCCTCATAATGCATTACATTGTAGTAAACGTAGAGAAATTCACGCCAGGAAGAGTCTGTGGGGAAATCAATTATCTCGTCTAAGTAGCTGTAGTAAAACATTTCAGGGGTGTATCCCTGGTAAGAAGCAGGCCAGTAGATAGAAATTCCTCCTGCAGATGCGTAGTGCAAACCATTCTTTTTATAAATGACTGCATCATCGATTGCATCGACCACAATTTGTGCTTTTGTCTGCACAGAAGTAAATGGCACACTGTCCAGAATGGTCACTGCGAGATCTGTAACCGCTTCGGTTACCGCAGGTATTTTATTGAATTGTACTGTTGAGAGTGTGATAGTGGTGTCCGCACTATGTATATCATAATAGAAATCGCATATCTCTTTCCCGAGGTTTTCTGCGGTGATCTCAGGATCATCTGTGATTGCTTGGAGTATTTGTGTAAATGCCCAGGTTGTGCCAAGATTTTCTGAACCTACGACAATATCAATTTGAGTATCTCTGAGTTCATGCATAACCTCGATCATCTGCATAGAGCACGCATCAAGTGCCAGAAGGTCAAATTGAATACCCGAATTATTCAGAGCATCTACCAGTCCTCTGACCGTCATGAAGTCTCCATCGCTGGTCATATCCATGATAAGCCCCTGCCAGCCAAAGCCGTGATCCGCCGGCATCAGCGCATAATGTTCTGCAGGATAATTGGCAGCAGCCCACGTAATAAAGGATTGCAGCGTTGCAGGATCAGCCATATTCACTTCTCTCCCACCCTGACCATCTCCCCAATCTGAAATTGCATTCTCAGGAGTCGGCTCCATACCGGATGTGTAATAAAATCTTTCTGCGATCTCCCATCCTCCGAAATCGTCCATGTGCGGGTAGCGGTCGAACTGAATAATGATATTTACCTCGTCGGTGCTCCCCACTCCTGAAGCGATGATGTTATAAAACGCAGCAATGAAGTCCTGCTGCATGCTCACCTCGTCTCCATCCAGATACCACATGAAGGTCCAGGTTTTCTTATTGGTGTCGGGATTTGTGAGTTTACAGCATCCAAATAAGGTCAGAGAGAGTAGTAAAAAAATGATAATACTTTTTTTCATTTGATCTCCTTGAGAATGAGTTTCAATTTTCAAATAATTTCAGAGATATACTTGTCAAGTTGTTTGGAATTTTACCCACGAATGCAATTTGTTAAATTTGTTGACAGGGAAAAAGTATTTTTCCTTATTGCAGTAAAATTGGACTTTAATTGGAGAAGAAGTGATAAAAGAAAAGGTACTATACTATCCGTACATTAATATTCCTAACTCAGTATGGTTAAAACAAATGCTATTATATTGGGACGAGATTGGAATTATTACACCTTATGAGTATATACAAAATCCAGACAAATTAGATAATCATACCAGACAATTGGTTAGAGAAAATTTGATAATTCAAGTCTTGGCATTAGAATATATTCAAGATATTCCAAACTTCAAGGATTCTTTTATTCAATACCTTAATAGTTTAGATGCTAGAATCATTGATAAAAGAAAAAAAGATTTCATTAATGAAAAATATTGTAAAATTCACATTGAAAAATTGAATGGAGTAGAAGATGATTTAATTCGGTTAGGTTTAGCAGATTATTTAAATTATCCTTGGTTTTATGTCGAAAAAATTACTGCATTTGAATTTATGTATTATTTGACTTCAGTTTTATGTAATTTACAAGAATTGAATTATAAACCATTCACAGATAATATAATACAAGTTAAAAATTTTTTTTCAACTACTGATTATAATGTAAATATTGAATCAGAAAACTTAAGAATAGAATTGTTGGATAGCATACTTCCAATTCCTATCAATTCAATATCAGCAATTCAAATTAAGAGGTTTAAAGACAAATATCATGATGAGTTATTAGATTTCAGAATTACTGTGGAAAAAGAAATTGGTTCAATTGTATCTATTGAAAATCCTGAATTACGAGAGAATAGAAAGCAATTATTTATTAAACAGTCTAAACATCAAATAGAAAAAATTATAGATATCTTTAAGAACTTTGGATTTAAGAGAATTGGACTATTAGATATCTGCTCAATAATCTCATTTAGTCCTATCATTTCCTCCTTATTTGATTTTGCTAAATTAATAAAGAATGATATTGATAAAAGAAAAATTTATAATATTGATCCGTACTTTCTATATGCTGCTTATGTGAATAAGGAATTTATAAGAGATTAAAATATTCTAAAATTAAGGAAGTCTTTATGAAAAATAGAACAAAATATCTTATGATGATAGTTATTCTATTATTTACATCAACTTTATACTGTCAAATGGAGGGAAATTTTAGAGTTTATATTAATGTGATAGGGGATGATAGTATTAAGGATAATATCTATAGTTATTTATCGAGGGATCTTAGGACTTTAGGTGATATAGTTCTTACAGAAGATGAGTATGACTATGAATTATGTGTGATTGGACTAGTCGCAGAAAACAAAATTGGTAATGAAATAGGAATTGTCCTCTCAATTGTTGTTAATCAAAAATTCGATAATAAGTACTTTGCTGAAAATATTTTTAAAAATTCTGATAACAAAAATCTATTCCTATCAATCACGGGTGCTTTATATCATGAACCAAAACATTATTTATATTTAACATCAACTGATGGTCTAAAATCGTTGTGTAGTGATTTTATAGTTACATTTGATGTAGACACTTTACAGTATGTAAGAGATTTAAGGCAGAAGATAAAAGATATATTTAATGAGTATGAGGAAAATAATTAATATCGTATTCATTATAATAAGCCATCAATAAATAAATATAAAATCTGGAGAATATTACATGCACTCAACACCACTTAAATTACTCATCTCCCTCATCGGATTTGCTCTCCTCTGCTTCGGATACAGAGGGCTGACGACCGGAGTTGTATCAATCAAAGGGATTTTCAGAATCACAAAAGAAGAAAAGCCCACACCCTACTGGGTAAATGTGATCCTGTGTTTTGTGGTAGGCATTGCCGGAATCATATTCGGGCTTGTATCTGCATAATAAGGGCATGATGTTTTGTCATAATCCTTCTCATGGAAAAGACAGATCCAAATTTTTTGGTTTAAAATAAACGAAAAGAAAAGAGGAAGATATTTAGAAAAGAGTGTTATGGATAATAAAACTGTTATTCACCGCTTATTTGACGAGGTATTGAACGGCAACAACTTGGACGTACTCGACGACCTTATTCTGGAAAATTATGTTGATCACAATCCGCTTCCGGATACTCCTTCCGGTGCTGAAGGAGTGAAACTCAAAATGAAGGGAATGCGGTCAGCGTTTCCTGATCTACACTTTTTCCTGGAACAACTCGTGTCCGAGAACGACTTCGTTGCAGCGAGATATCACTGGACAGGAATTCAGAAAGGTGCATTCGGAAATATTCCTGCAACCAGAAAAAAAGTGTCGGTCAACGGTATGGACTTCTACCGCATTGAAGACGGCAAGATCGTTGAACACTGGCACACGATCGATGAGCTTGGACTGCTCCAGCAACTCGGCATCGTGCAAAGGTGATAATTATTCAACAGAACTTTAGTAAAAGAAACATGTTCTTGTCTTAAAGAGTCTGAACGTATATTTTCTTCAGATTTTGCTGGATTTTTACTAATCTGATTTTAAAATCCAGATTTTACCAACCTCTTCATCAAGACAGGGATAGGATGTTCGTAAAAAAATTCTTATTCTATCTGAGTGAAATAAACAAGAAATTATTGACAATAAGCTTGGCTTTTTCATCTACATAAATTTATGAAATTATATCAAAGCATCTTAAAAAACAATCTCGTGAACATACTTCTTACTTTTTCCGATGAAGGACTGCACACTATTCAGTTCGACGGCAAGGATAAGGATGTGATCTTCGAGCTTTCAAAAGATAACAAGTATTTGAAGCAGCTTGAAGAATATTATGCAGGAAAGAGAAAAACCTTTGATCTGCCGCTTGTGCTTGTGGGAACTCCTTTTCAGATAAAAGTGTGGGAATAT
>Ga0268278_1000932_pt1 | contig 18244 bp, 13 predicted proteins | sample saktaG_3_FD_190135 | JGI IMG/M metagenome (GOLD analysis project Ga0268278, IMG submission 190135) | Saline water microbial communities from Sakinaw Lake, British Columbia, Canada - sak_2010_1_5_55m | ecosystem: Environmental > Aquatic > Non-marine Saline and Alkaline > Saline ...
GTTTTTCAATCTGTTTCGACAGATCTTTCGACATCAGTTTTAGAAAACCGGTATCCAGAAATACACCATTTTGTTCCATTTGCATAAGTACCGGAATCAGCGGCATCTCAATCGTCCTGAAAATCTCCTCGGTTTGATCTTCAATCAGTTTTTCCTTGAAAATCGGTACCAATTGTAAGGCCACATCTGCATCTTCAGCCGCGTAAAAAGTCACTTTTTCAACAGACACTTCATCCATGCTGATCTGAGTTTTGCCTTTGCCAATCAGGTCTTCGATCGGTTGCATAGTATAGTTCAGATACTGCTGTGATAGTTTATCCAATTTATAGGATCGCGAATCCGGCTGTATCAAAAACGCTGCTATCATGGTATCGAATTCGACATTCTTTAATTCAATGTCATACCGACGTAGAATCAGCATATCATATTTCAGATTCTGACCGCATTTGGGAATAGATGTGTTTTCCAGAACCGGTTTCAAAAGTTTCAGAAACTCAATTTTATCATCATTACCGAAGAGTGATTTCTGAGCACTGGGATACTGAATCGGAATATATACACCCTTATTTGTTTCCCAGCTGAGTGAAATGCCAACGATCTCGGCAATCATCGGGCTCGTGGAGGTTGTTTCCAGGTCGACTGAGAGCATTTTAACGGTTTGTAAGGTCTTTACTAATCTTACAATATCCAAACGCTCTTTAAGCGCTTGATACTGTTTTTCGACAATTTCAGTTTTTTTAGCAGATCCCAGAGTTTTTATCAGGCTATAAAATTCCAATTCTTCAAACAGTTTTGTTAGTTCTTCGCGATTAACCGATTGCGTCTGCATCTCATCAATTTTAATTTCCAATGGCACATCGATTACGATAGTCGCAAGCATCTTGGAAAATTTCGCGTCTTCAGCACCATCCCGAATCAAGTCCCTAACACGGGGATTACCGATTTTTTCCACATTCTCAATTATATTTTCAAGACTGCCAAACTCTTTCAATAATGGCCGGGCTTTAGCAGGGCCAACTCCCTTAATCCCAGGAATATTATCGGAAGTATCACCTATCATTCCCAGATAGTCTGCGATTTGATTGGGACGAACGCCCCACTTTTCCATCACACCATCAATATCAATAATCTCAACCGGTTTCGATCCGCTACCCGGTTTATAGACGAGAACATCCTCTTCAAGTAGCTGCATGAAATCCTTGTCACCAGTGACCATGAAGACTTTCAGCCCCTGCTTTTTTCCGTCTTTTGCCAGAGTTCCGATAATATCATCGGCTTCATATCCGGGACGAATGATCACTGGAATATTCATCGCTTCAGTTACTTTATGAATATATGGCAGCTGCGACACCAGTTCGTCAGGCATGGCCTCGCGGGTTGCTTTATATTCTTTATAGATTTTATGCCGGAAGGTTTTTTCCGGAGCATCGAAAACCATACCGATGTAATCCGGTTTCTCTTCTTCCAACAGCCTCAGCAATGAATTGACATAAGCAAACACTGCGCCCGTTGGCTGGCCGGCGGAATTTGTCAATCGATTGCGGATCATTCCAAAGTAAGAACGATATGCAATTGCAGAGCCGTCGATTAAATATACTGTCTTTTTCTTATTCATAGTCTGATATCAGAAAAGTTTACGATAATGCAGTGAAATTGGCAAGATGTTTCAGGATTGGATTGATGAGATACTGGGATAATGAAGTAATGATTCACTGAAAATAAAATATTAATCTTCAAATTTCAAAATCATATAATTCTACTCCTTATGGCTATTCTACTAGTATAATAATTCGCATATTGTTATTTTTTTCAGGTTGACATCCTGAAACTTTCGCCTTAAAATATCATCCAAATTTTCATGGAGATGGTCAGATGCAAGTAATCAAAACTAACGAAAAAACTTTCATTGAGGGATTACCAAATCAAACATTAATCAACAATGAACGCGATACTGTTGATGTCATCGGTTTCTGTGGCGAACACAAAGCGGTCGGCGTTTTACTCTATCCTGACAATCTTCCAGAAAATTTCTTCGACCTAAAATCCGGCCAGTTGGGACTGATTTTGCAGAAGTTCGTTAATTATTACCTGAAATTTGCTTTGGTACTTTCACCGGATTTTATCAAAGGCCGGTTTAAGGAATTTGCGGTTGAATCCAATCGGGGAAACCATTTTCGAACATTTAATAATCGAGACGATGCTGTGGAATGGTTGGTTAAAAGCTAATCCTTCTTCCATTCCATTTTCAAACTTAATCCCTTATATTCCATTGATTTTTATTAAACCAAAGGAGCAATAATGAACGGACAAATTCCTGTTTTATTCGTTGAAGGAAATTCATTGGCAGAAGCTTGGGAAAAATCAGTTTTGGAAGCCTACCGAAAAGGCTGTGATATAAAAACTGAATACGATAAACCTGAAGATCCACCCAGCAAAGATTGTTCGATGACCGTTGTTATTCATAATCCTCTTTCTGAACCGATGATCCATCGCGATATGCCTGGCGGACTTGAGGATTTACAGGAATATGTTCTGGAAGTCATTGAGGGCATTAAAGACCACTGTATCCGAAATGCTGACGATCCCGATGACACAAAATGGGAATATACCTATCATCAACGGCTGTTTGATTATGCCGTACCGGGAATCGAAAAACCATTTGATCAAATTGAATTAATTGCTCAAAAACTTGCAAAGGTCCCTTACACCCGACGGGCCCAAGCCATTACCTGGAAAGTCTGGGAAGACAATATCTGCTATGATCCAGCCTGTCTACAGAGTATCTGGTGTCGATTATTAAAAGGTGATGACGAAACCTGGTATCTAAATACAAATGTCCGCTTTCGTTCCAATGATGCCTACAAAGCGGCGTTTATGAATATGTTTGCGCTGATCCAGTTGCAGCAAAAAATCGCCAATCGGATAACCGATCTTTCCGGAAAAATAGTAAAACTTGGCCGATATGTTCATCAAGCCGACAGTTATCATATTTACGGCTCTTATTTTAATGAATTCAAAAATCGCTTCCTGAATGCTATCGAATCCCGGGATTTTGATCAGCGAACTTATAACTATTGCGATGTAAAAGACATTATGGAGGAGGCCATTCCGGTGATTCGGGAAAAAGCCGCCAATATGTGTCGTGAATGAACGGGGAAATTAATTGAAATCTTTAACAAACCTAATAATTGGAATAGTATTTATGACAACACTTGGCGCCTCCGAACGAACAATGATACACCCTGATTGGAGTAAAAACGCGGCCATCTATGAAGTCAATATCCGGCAGTTTTCAGAAGAAGGCACTTTCAGGGAATTTGAAAAATATCTGCCAGAACTGAAAAAAATGGGTGTGAAAATTATCTGGCTGATGCCGATTCATCCTATCGGAGAAATCAACCGCAAAGGGACTCTCGGAAGTTATTACGCAATCAAGGATTATACTGATGTCAATCCGGAATTTGGGACGAAAGAGGATTTTCGTCATTTGGTAGAGAAAACCCACGAATTGGATATGTTCATCATCATCGATTGGGTAGCAAATCACACCGCTTGGGATAATGTATGGACAAAAACACATATCGAGTATTTTGACAGAGATTCTCTTGGAAATCATATCACTGAAATCAAAGATTGGACCGATGTCATCGATCTGGATTATAATAATCCGGATTTACGTCGAGCCATGACTGAGTCGTTGAAGTACTGGGTTAAAGAATTCGATATCGACGGATATCGTTGCGATGTTGCGGCAATGGTTCCAACAGATTTCTGGAATAATGTTCGTCGAGAACTGGAAATGATTAAACCAGTTTTCATGCTGGCTGAAGCCAATGAACATAACCTTCATGAACAGGCTTTCGATATGACCTATGCTTGGTCGTATGCTTATTGGATGAATGATATGGCCATAGGCAAACGGAATGTTCGTCATCTTGATCAATTGATCGCAAAAGAAAACCGACGTTATCATCCCGATGATATCCGTATGTTATTCGTTACAAATCACGATTTTAATTCCTGGAATGGCACCGCATATGAACGACTTGGTGATGCCACGGAAGCGTCTATTGTATTTACTTGTGTTTTTCGCGGAATGCCTCTCATATATAACGGTCTTGAAGCTGGAATGAATAAACCGCTCTCCTTTTTTGAAAAGGATTTGATCCCCTGGCAGAATCATCCGAATCGTGAACTTTACACACGTTTGCTCAATCTAAAGCTGACCAATAAGGCGCTTTGGAACGGAACATCAGGTGGAGATATTACCCGCCTTAAGACTTCGGATGATAAAAACATTTTCGCATTTATCCGTGAAAAAGACGATGATAAAATAATCGCAATTTTCAATTTTTCCGATCAGTCTCACACTATTAATATTAAAAATAAAAACCTTGAAGGAAGGTATGTTAATCCGCTGACTGACAGTGAGATAGATCTTTCAGGAAAAGAAACATTTACACTTGATAAGTGGAATTTTCTGTTACTGGCAAAAAAATAGACAGCCATCATTACGTGCAAATTTATCCGACATTCGCCAAAGCTCAATTTGTCCGCCGGTCTAATCGTTTTGTGATGGAATTGACTCTTGATGGAAAATTAATTCAGGCATATGTTCCCAACACCGGCCGAATGAGTGAATTCCTGGTTGACGGCCACCCTTTCTATATCGTAAAAGCCACGAACGGAAAATATCAGTACAAAGTTGTTTCAACGCAGTACCATGGCAAATTTGTATTTTTGGATACAGTAAAAGTTAATGACGTATTTCACGAGCTATTAAGAAGAAATTTATTGAATTCTATCTTTCCGGAAGTTCAATCGATTCGCAGGGAATACAGCATTCTGAATTCCCGCTTTGATTTTCGGTTGCAAACCGGTCCCAACACGTCATCGTTAGTTGAAATCAAGTCCTGCACTCTAGTTCATAACAATGTTGCCATGTTTCCCGATGCACCGACTTTACGTGGACAAAAGCACATTCGAGAGCTACAACAATTGTCTACTGATCAAAGAACGTGTCATGCTATTTATTTGATCATGAATGGTTCGGCTGATTCATTTTTCCCGAATTTTCATACAGACTATGACTACGGACTGGAATTTCTTAAGGCAACAAATGTCAAATTTATCGCACTCGGCCTTAACTTAATTGACCCTGTTACGATTGATTTATCGAGTATACGGGAAATACCCATTAACAGATCGATTCTTCGTAAACAATGTGTCAACAAGGGTAATTATATGCTGTTATTAAACAATGAAACAGAATTCGATGAGGTCGTTGGAAAACTTGGCAAGATCCATTTTTCTGAAGGGTATTATGTCTATGTCGGTTCAGCATTGAACTCCCTGGACGGTCGAATTAAACGACACCATTCCAAGCAAAAAAAACTCCATTGGCATATCGATTATATCGTTCCTCAAAAAATGCGCATAAAAAAAGTCTTCCCGATTCGACGAACCGATTCAATTGAGTCTGGTCTGGTAAACAGGTTAACATTGATTTCTGATAAATATATATCGAATTACGGTTCATCAGACAGCAACGATCCCTCCCACCTTTTTTATTTTAAGGAAAATCCCATTCATAATCGCAATTTCCTGGATATTATACTAGATGCTCAGACATTTACAATTTAGATAATTTAATAAAGGGATGTATAGATGGAATGCAATAAACAACATAACCTCATTAATTGCAATTGCAGTTACTCACCATGCTCCCGAAAAGGTGTCTGTTGTGAATGTCTGCAGTATCATTTGCAAATGCGGGAATTACCGGCTTGCTGCTTTCCAAAGGATGTGGAAAAAACCTACGACAGGTCATTTGAACGTTTTTCTCAACTCATCCAAAACGGTCGGATTTAACAATCTTTAAAAAAGGTAAAGGCCCACAGTCCTCACCCTGGGACCATGAGCCCTTACGCATCTCCAAGGAGTTGGAGGATTACTTCAAATAAATCATCCGGCGGGTTTGAGTAAAATTACCTGTCTGGAGTTGATAAAAATAAATGCCCGCAGAAACCTGGTTTCCATTTTCGCTGCTTCCATCCCAGACTATCCGGTATTCCCCGGCAGTTTGTGTATTATTTTTAAGAGTCTTTACGTGGTTCCCAAGCATATCATATACACTAATGTTTATGTCTGTTTTAGAAGCCAGGCGATAATGAATGGTTGTCACCGGGTTAAACGGATTTGGATAATTTTGAAATAATTGGTAATCGACAAGTACTGAAGTTAAATCCGGTTGTTCAATTTCAGATTCATTACACCACATTACAGAATCCAGATAATTAAGGGCAAACGGATATCGTTCTGATAAATCTGACATATGTCCACCAACATAAGAATCAAAGACATATGGAATGTCCAGTGTGTCCAGTGTTTCCTTAAACGCTACCGAGACCGGATACCAGATATCCTGAGTACCCGCATCAAAATAAACACTGACTTTGTATTCACTATCATAATGTGCCGCTTGCCAGGCCGCGTCATTCTCTTGCCAGGCAGCCCAGATTGTCTCATTATAAACACCACGTCGATTAATAGGAATATCACAGTAATACGGTGAATTATCCGAATTCGGTGAAAAGGCTTTGGCCGCCTGAAACAATGCCATTGTCCAATCACCGTTGGTGGGATCCAACAAGATGGAGCCACTATTTTCCAAAACAATCGACGGAATCATAATATCCAGGAACGATCTAAGATGAATATTCCCACCATGTGCGGCCGCGGCACAATATAATTCAGGATATTTAAACATTATCCGAAAACCATTTCCTCCCATGGAATGCCCCATTAAAGAACGTTTTTCTCTTTCCGGGATTGTGTGATAACTCGAATCAATATAATTAATTAAATCGGTAACAATAAAATCTTCAACTGATCCGTAGGAGAAGGAATTTGCATAATACGAAATAGTACCTCCATTGGGTTTAACCAAAATAAACGGATGAACAGACCCATTATCCATCATTTCTTCCGCTACTTCCTCAAGTTCCGGGTAATCATTATGATCTGCAAAACCACCATGTAAAAAATAAATAACCGGAAATCTGAGTGTCGTATCGCTTGTGTCATACACCTCCGGAAGGTATACATTTACATCACACTCCTCTTCCATAACAGGACTGTAAAAACGATCCCGCACCAGTGTTCCTTCAGCAAATAGAATTGTTATACTTATCAGGATCAATTGAAAAGTCTTCTTGAGCATGAATTCCCCTCTGTTTTATTTCAAAAAAAGTACTTTTTTTGTTTCTATATTTTCATTGGATTGCAAACATATAAAATATATACCGGCACTGACAGTATTCCCTGCTGAATCTTTTCCATTCCATCTTAATCTATAATGTCCTGCAGCCTGGTTTTCATTTACAAGTGTTGCGATATGCTGACCCAAAACATTGTAAATGGATAACTGAATATTTGAACAAACCGGAATTTTATAGCTGATTACAGTCTGATTATTAAAGGGATTTGGATAGGCATTTTTCAGACTAAATATTTCCGGAATAATTTCTGAATTTGGATGGCCAATATCCGAAATATATTCCAATGCACCTTGAGCCCATTCCACATCATTTAAATTAAGATCGTTGGAGTAAACCGAATAATCTAAAATTTTTGAACCACTTCCTTCATTCATTCGCCAATAAGCCAGAAGCCCAACCTCGTCACCGTTCAAATAAATAGAATAATTATCGGCAATCTGCGGACTTGTTCGCCCAAGATTCCATACACGAACTTCGTCAATTATACCATCAAACGTATAGAATTCCGACACATTATTTCCAATAATTAGTTCATTATCGAGATTGTTACCAATGACTTGTATATCGTCCACAGATGACGTCAGATTTTGTTCAACACCGTTTATGTATAATCGTATTATGCCTGGAGTATATACGCATGCTACATGTTGCCATTCGTCCAGATCGATACTGTTTTCAGGACTTGAGTGAAAACTATATGTCTCTTCTTCGTGTGCCAATTGTAATGTTAGACAATTATCGTTGAGGTTGCTATTTCCAGGACCAATAATCATAAATTTAATTTTATCTTTGTCAATAATTCGCCCATATCCGGTTGTACCACTATCTCCCCAGCCTTTCGGTTTTATCCACGCTTCCAGGGTAAAACTGCTGTCGAGATTTAAATCGGGTGTGGCCATACACACCGCCATACCATCTTCACCATTAAACAAAAGAGCACTTTCCCCATCAAATACATGAATCACATTGGATTGATAACTATTCTGCGTAACTGAATCAATCGTCACATTAAACATTATACTGTAATCGCCTGGCTCAGTATATCGCCAAACCGGGTTTTGATCGTGGCTATCAACTGTTCCGTCATTATCAAAATCCCAACCCCATTGGTTCACAGGGAAACGACTGGTGGTACTGTCAAAGAAATTGACCGTCAGTGGAGCATGACCAGAATATACTGAATAACCAAAGCTGCACGAATATGAACAATTTCCCCACAGCACAATAGAATTTCCTGTACTACCCGCACCAATAATTTCCGGATCAAAATCATTATCAATATCTACCAGATCAATACATGTTAATCCTGTAATATTATTATCCATAATTTTCAAAATAAAATTCTGCTCACCATCATTTTCGTAAAAGTATATGTTTTCACTGAATTCAGTACATCCCACAACATCATTATCACCATCGTCATCAAAATCAACACATTCCAAAAATATGGCCCGGCCTGTAACACTACCAAGCAAATGACGTTGAAAATTTCCAAGTCCATCATTTTCCCACCATAAAAAGAGATTCTGAGAATAGTAGGCCGCCAGCAAATCAAAATCTCCATCCTGATCAACGTCCGCAGTACGCACTGTATGACCACATTCCAGATTCGATTCCAGAATATGTAAATCAAAAACATTACTGCCCATATTTTCAAACCAGACAATCTCACCGTCATTACAGGATATTGCAACTACATCCGCCAGATTGTCGGCATTGATATCACAGATCTCAACATAGGATAACAAAGACAACACCCCTGAATTCAATGTGTGCTTTGTATAATTCAGGTTCCCGGTGTTTTCATACCAAAGTACATCCGGTGTTTTCCAACAACCAACAACGATATCATCATCACTATCATTATCCATATCGGCGACCGACAATGTTGCCGGACCAATTCGGCTATCGTCGATTATATGTTTTGTAAAATTCTGCTCACCATCATTTTCCCACCAGGCCGTCTGGTCCGATGTTCTGGCTACGGCAATAAAATCCATATCATTATCCCGATCGATATCGAGTAATTCAGCATAACGGGCACCCAGGAAGCCGGTTACTATTAAATGTTTATCAAACGAAAAGTCTCCCCGATTTTCCAACCAGCCGATTTCACCATCTGTCCAACCGAGATATAAAACATCCTTATCGCCGTCCCCGTCGATATCACCGGCGTAGACTGCATGTGGATAATCGACACTGTCAGCAACTACTATCCCATCGGATAAGATTTGAGCAAAAAGTAAGTTACTGCCAACCAGCAGCAACCAAAACCATCTAAACTGTATCATTGAATTCTCTCTCATCCTATTCCCATCTAAAATATAAATCGATTTCAGTTGGAAAATATTTTACAATACGGCAAAATAATACTGCTAATCTTCAAACGGTGATTAACATCTTTAAAAGGTCAAGCAAATCACTTCTTCCATTTTTTGAATTTATAATAATATAATTTCCATCAAAAATCTGTCATTGCCGTTTATCGGAAAAAATAACCGCTCAAATATTTTCTATCAATTTATGCTTAATATTGAATATATTTAACTTGTGAAAATGATAAAGTCCAGAATTAACAACACAATAATCGATCACACACAGTCTCTTTAAATGAATAAAAAATCAATCGACAAATACTTACAAAATTTCTGGATATTGCAAATCGCCTGGTGGATCGGATTATGGATATTGACAACTTTACCAAATTATCGGTACTATTCTCAGATTCCCAAATGGTTCTGGGGCGGTCTGGCAACCAATTCTGCAGGCTTTATCATCAGTTCAATTCTCCGGTACGTCTATAAAATAATCCAACTACAAAACAAAACCCTTGGAAACCTCATAATAAGTGTCTTCACTTTTTCTTTTATTTTTACAGCATTCTGGTACGCTCTCGATCTGGCATTCACAACACTTGTCTATTCACCGGCACAGGTTTTCAGCACATTATCAGCAGCGACCTTTTTCCGGGCAACTTTGAGTAACTTTCCCCTTTTCCTGGCCTGGAATGGCGTATATCTGGGTTTTAAATATTGGCAGGAATGGAAACGACAGGAAATCCAGGTGGAAAAAGCAAACGCACTGGCCCAATCGGCCCAACTCCAAATGCTGCGTTATCAACTCAATCCACACTTTTTATTTAATTCTCTGAATTCCATTCGGGCATTGATCGATGAAGATAAAACCAATGCCAGAAATATGGTGACGGAGCTGGCCGAGTTTTTGCGTTATTCGCTGGTCAGTAAAAATTATTCAAATGTACCATTGAGTGAAGAAATCGACGCAATTCAGCACTACTTTGCAATCGAAAAAAAACGCTTTGAGGAAAATCTTGAAGTCAATTTTGACATCTCCCACGAAGCCGAAGATTATCCCGTGCTCAGTTTTTTGATTCATCCCCTGATTGAAAATGCCATTAAATACGGGATGAAAACCAGTCCCATGCCGTTAAAAGTATGGATATCCGCCAAAGTTGTCAATCAACATCTGAATATTGAAGTATGCAACACCGGCAAATGGGTGGAGAAAACGCCCGCAGGAAGTGTTAATCACATGGGAACAGGGACTGGTATGGATAATATTAAAAATCGACTGGAGAATGCCTTTCCAGAGCGGTACCAGTTTGAAATAACTGAAAAAAATGGCCGGGTTTGTATTCAGTTAGAACTAATAAGTAAGGTTGAATTACACAATGTCCAGTAAACTAAAAGCCGTTATTGTCGATGACGAACGACTCGCCCGTAAAGATTTGATATCGCTGTTAAGTGATCATGAAAATATTGAAGTGGTTGCTGAAGCGGCGGATGCCCCTTCGGCGATTAAAACAATCAATGAATTCGAACCGGATATCATATTCCTCGATATCCAGATGCCCGGAGAGTCCGGGTTTGATCTGTTGGACAAACTGAAAACAAACGCGAAAGTTATATTTGTCACTGCATATGACGAGTTTGCTATTCGAGCCTTTGAAGTCAATGCCCTCGATTACCTGCTTAAGCCAGTAAATCCGGAACGTCTGCAAAAGGCACTTGAACGGATCCAGACTGAAAATGAAGCCGGAGACCTGTTATTGCGATCGTTGGATTATGAAGACCACTTGTTTCTGATGCTGGATAATAGCATGCGTTTTCTGAAGGTCAGTACTGTCTTGCATATCGGGGCTGCCGGAGATTATTCAGAAATATTTACTTGTTCCGGCAACAAACATCTCGTCCTGAAATCCATGAAGGAATGGGAAGACCGCTTGCCTCATCAACATTTCTGCCGAATTCACCGCTCAACGATTATTAATCTGAACCAGGTTGACCGGCTCGAGGAATGGTTCAATTATTCCTACCGGGTCTATCTGAAAGGCATCAAGGAACCATTTATTATGAGCCGGCGCTATGCATCAAAGTTAAAACACAAACTTAGTTGAGCAGATGAAATAACTCCCCTTATCTCTATGCTCAATTAAAGGCCCTGGATTTTCAATTCAGGGCCTTTTTTTATTTTTATGCTTGAATTTTACTTTAACAAAACTTAAAATGATTTTGTCATGCAACCATGGTTATCAGCCATGATTCAAATTGGACAACCGATTAATCAAGAGTGCGCTAAAATGAAAAATTACATCTTATCAGCATTGTTAATTCTCATTCTGCTATCCTCTGCCTCACAGGCAACAACCATCACATTGACAAATAACATCAAAATTGCCGGCGAGGTAATCTCTATTGATAAAGATTTCCTTTATATTACCAAAGGCAATGTTCTGTTTATTATTGAGAAAAAGACCATTGCAACTGCAAACCAGACATCGGCAGAACAATATTTTAATCAATTAGAAAAACAGCGGTTTTACAGAATTAATTATAATTCCTATTCTGAAATCGTTGAAATCGATCATCGGAACCAGTTTACTTCCGGTATCTATAATGAAGTATTGAAATACTACTCTGATATCAATCCGGTCAATCCTCCCTATGAACCACCAGTCGATCCGGCAATTAATAAACATCATTATATGACCATCAAACCTATTCGGATATTTTTCAAATGGACCGATTTGACCTATGGTTACAGATTCACGAAACTCAATTTAGAATGGCGAATTTCGGCTTCATACCTGCCCGAATATCAGCCGGAAGAGTCCGAATTTTATTCGAATTTATCGGACCTAAAAACATTGTCAACAAGTGTGCGCTATTATATGGGGAAAAATTGTACCGGTCTATTCTCCGGAATTGGGTATAGCAAATCTACTCTTACTGTTCAGGATCTGTCCTACTTCTTTGGCTTTATAAAATCCGATGACCGTGCAAAATTTGAAATTAACGGACTGCTATTCGAAGCCGGAGTAACTAACACAATAAGCGGCAGTATTATCGTGACATGGTCCGCAGCAGTTTTGGCTGCACAGTCAAAATATCAATGCTTGAACAGAGACAAGGATGGTCAGCGATTTCAGGTTATTCCTTCAGCAAATTTTTCCGTGGGCTTGCTGTTTTAAAATAGAACCATCCTGCAATCCATAGTTTTACAATACTTTTACAATTCTCCAATTCTCTTGTATTCCAATAATGGGCATTATTGCGTATAATTACTACTGTTTAATTTACAGGAGAGACAATTGTTTATAAAATCTAACGCCAATACCGCTATCGTCTGGAAAGACGACACTTACAGTTACACAGATGTTCTTAAGCATGTGGACTTTTATTCAACACTATTTGATAAAAAAACCGAAAAAATAGCCATTTTTGCAGAGAACCGGCCGGAATGGATTTTCGCCTTTTACGCCGGCTGGAAAAATAACACAATCGTTGTACCCGTAGATTTTCTGGCCAGTGCCGAAGAGGTGGCATTTATCCTGAACGATTGCCAGCCTACGCATATTTTCTATTCCCGGAAAACCAAGCCAGTTCTGGATGAAGCACTTGAATCAGTAAAACATAAATACAGTACACTTTGTTTCGAAGATCAGAAATATAACCACGAAAAATATAAGGCTGATGAAATTGATTCTGCCGATGTAATGAAAACGGCTGCAATCATTTACACGTCGGGAACAACCGGCAGTCCCAAGGGCGTCATGTTGTCTTTCGATAATATTTTAGCCAATGTCGAGGCCGTATCGGAAGTGATTCCGATTTTCACCAGTTATCGGACAGTTCTATCGATACTTCCCTACCATCATATTTTTCCTTTGATGGGTTCCATGATCGCACCATTGAAATCTGGCGGCAAAATCGCCTTCACGCCCTCAATTGCTTCTGAGGATATTATTACGACCTTACAAAAAAATGGCGTGAATATTATTATTGGTGTACCCCGTCTGTATGCTGCAATCCATAAGGGCATCATGGATAAAATCAATGCTCATTTCATCACCCAAGCCCTATTTAAAACCGCCAAGTTCATCAATTCCAGAGCCTTTTCCAGGACACTGTTCAAAACCGTTCATCAAAAATTTGGCGGACATGTTGAATTCATGGTCAGCGGCGGCGCAAAACTGGATGAGGATGTCGCCCATGATTATAAAGCCCTGGGATTTGAGATGCTTGAAGGCTTCGGCATGACTGAAGCAGCGCCGATGATTACATTTACCCGGCCGGGAAAATGGAAAATTGGTTCCGCCGGACAATCCATGCCGAATCTTAAGGTTGAGATCCGGGATGATGAGATTGTTGCCAAGGGGCGCAATATTATGCAGGGGTACTATAATCGTCCGAAGGAAACGGCAGATGTTTTAAGAAACGGCTGGCTGCATACCGGCGATCTGGGAACCATTGATAAAAATGGCTACCTGCGAATAACTGGTCGAAAGAAGGAGATCATTGTACTCTCAAGCGGAAAAAATATTAATCCGGAAGAGGTTGAAAAAAAGTTATTATCATTATCTGATCTTATTGCTGACGTGGGAGTCTTTTTAAAAAACGATCAGGTACAGGCAGCGTTTTATCCCGATTTTAAAATATTACGGGAAAGAGGAATTGTAAATATCGATGACCATTTTCGACAAGAAATCATTGACAAATACAATCAAAAGGTCTCCTATTACAAGAAAATATCCAATTTTGTAATACTTAAAGAAGAACTGCCAAAGACCCGTCTGGGAAAACTCCAGCGTTTTAAACTCGCGGAATTGGCAAGTTCCGTTGGTATCAAGAAGTTTAAAACAACCGAGCCTGACCATGAAGAGTACCAGGCAATCCGTGATTTCCTGATGAAACAGACCAAGTCTGATATATTTCCCGATGATCATATTGAAATTGACCTTGGTCTTGATTCCCTGGACAAAGTCAGTTTTCAAACTTTTCTCCAATCAACATTTGGAATAAAAATTCCGGAAGATATCTTTCTAAACCACCCGACGGTTGAGAAATTGTCTCTTTTTATGCGTGAGAAAAAAGAAAAATTCAGTGTTGAAGTCGTCAAGTGGGCCGAAATATTTAAGGAAAAAGTAGATCTGACGCTCCCAAAAAGCTGGTTTACATGGAATATTTTCAAGCATCTAACCAAAGGTTTTTTCAAAGTTTATTTCCGGCTGAAAGGCGAAGGACTGGAAAATATACCTGACGGTCCTTGTATTATCGCGCCGAACCATCAGAGTTTTTTTGATGGCATGTTTGTCACGGTTTTTCTTGATAATAAAACCAACCGGAATACATATTTCTATGCCAAAGAGAAACATATTCGTAAAGGATGGGTGAAAGCCCTGGCAAACCGTCATAACATTATCATCTCTGATATTAATAAGGACTTGAAGTTATCGCTTCAGAAACTGGCGGAAGTTCTCCGCAGCGGTAAAAATGTGATTATCTTTCCGGAAGGCTCCCGGACTCATGACGGGCAACTGGGTGAATTTAAAAAAGCATTTGCTATTCTGGCATCTGAGTTAAAAGTTCCCGTTGTTCCGGTTTCCATTAAAGGCGCCTATGAAGCCTTGCCCAGGGGATCTCGCTTCCCTCGCCCCTGGAAAAAGATCAATGTCAAATTCCACAAGCCGATTTTTCCAAATGGTGACGGGTATGAAGAACTCCTGAATCAGGTCTATTACAAATTGTCAGACGAATTATCTGTTAAAAATTAAAAAATCTGGCATTGATTTCATTCTATTATGACCAAAAATAAGTCATGTACTCTAAAAGTATGTATTGACGACGGTCCAATATTAAGAGGAGGCATTATGAATATCTTTGAATATGCCATAAAGATGGAAAAAGACGATGAAAATTATTATCGTGAGTTAATGGGTTATACCGAAAATAAAGGCATTCAATCGATTTTGAAAATGCTGGCCGATCAGGAAGCCAACCATTATGAAATATTAATGAAAATGAGCAAAGAAGCAGATGCTGACTATATCTTCACCGATGTACTGGATGACGTAAAAAATGTATTTGAAACGTTGAAAGCGGAAAAAATTCCGGTTAATTTCAATATTCCCCAAAAGGAATTCTATGAAAAAGCCCGGGATATCGAAGAAAATAGTTATGAGTTTTACTTGCAAAAATCCAGAGAAGTGGAAAACCCAAAACACCAGAAGGTATTTGCTGTTTTAGCCGAAGAAGAAAAACAGCATATGTTCCTGATGGAGAATTTTGTGGATTTTGTCGGCAGACCTGATACATGGATCGAGAACGCCGAGTTCACAAAACTCGAAGAATATTGATTATTCAATTTAATATTTTTGCATTAAAAGTCGGGCAATTCCCAATGATTTTTAAGTCGAAGATACTCCGATTCCGGCAACTGAACGAGCACCGGATTCTTACCTTTATCCAACCACTTAAGCACATTTTCCATTTCATCTCTGGACATCGTCGTACAGCCGGCCGTGGAATCTCCGTTTACAGAAACACAATGCAAAATGATACAGGACCCGGCGCCCTTTTGGGTGTTTACGGTATTATGGTTGATCATTACTGCAAAATGATAGGCGTTTGGCGACCGGTGAATTCGTTCGGAGGAGTCCCAGTCAATGACTTCAACTTTACTATTGTCAACCATTTGATTATAATATTGTGAATGGACATCATCCACACATTCCAGAAATTCTGTCACCGGTTTATACGGAATATCCAGTGCACCGATGTCTTCGATTGTGGGAATCCCAAAAGCATCGCCCAGACGAAATACTCCAGCCGGACTTTTCCCATCACCTTCGTGTTTGACCGGATGGGTATCATCAGGAATCGAATGCAGTCCCCGGCCCCACGCCAGACCATTGCGTCCAAGGATAATCGGCACCTTACTCCCACACACAGCCCATTCACCGTCATTAGCGGAACGTTCAAAACATTGCATAAATCCTTTTGAGGCCGTCCAGGACGGCGTTCTTACAACGATCATCTGGCGACTGTTGTTCGGGATGGGATTATTGCTTGAATCGCTCAAAACCGACATAACGATCATTATCAAAACGACAATTAAAACCAATAAAATCCACAACATCGTCCGGGTCTTTGTGGATTTGTGTAACATATCCTGGTTTTGATCGCGAACTATTTCCCCTGTTCTATTCATCCGCTCTTCCCTCACAATTGGGTATTTATTCTTCCGGGTATTTTCCGGCAATATAATCCTGAAGCCGTTTGGTCTGTTGCCGGCTCTGATCTAATGATGCTTTGACAACATCCCCAATAGAGATCAGTCCAACCAGCTGATCTTTTTTCATTACCGGCATATGTTTTATGCGGTGCTCTGTCATCATCGCCATGACATATTGTATGTTGTCTTCTGAAGAAGCAACAATGAGTTTCTCGGCCGGGGTCATAATTTCACAGACTACTTTGTGAACCACTTTCGTCGCATCCTGAATACAACAAAGCACATCACGCTCCGTCAAAATACCGGCAATCGCACCCTGTTCATCTACAACCATGATCGAACCAATTTTATGCTTGCTCATCAGTTTTACGGTATCACAAACCATCTCTGTTTTTTTTACTGAAAAGACTTCGTTGCCCTTTTTGTTTAAAATATCGGCTACTTTCATTTTGGTTCCTTTTTATTTCCTGATAAAAATAAATCAATGCCTTTCGCAGCGCGATGTCCATCGGCAATGGCACTGATCGCATCAGCAGTATCATTCACAATATCACCACCGGCAAAGATTTTTGCCACGCCGGTCTGGCCAAATTTATCGGTTTCGACCTTACTGCGTTTGAATTTGATCTGACTGCCTATCTCTTCCGGCAGCAGTTTATAAATCGGCGACTGACCGATGGCTGAAATCACGGTATCAACCGTTTCTGTATAAGCCTCACCGACAATCAGCACCGGTTTCGGACGTTTACCCGGTCCCTGATCAACCATCTCGGCTTTGTTCCAATTAAGTAGAAGCTTTTTATTATCGGCGAGATCAATTTGCACCGGAATTGCCTGGGTCACAAACTTGACGCCTTCGTGTTTGGCTTCTTCGATCTCTTCCTTATCCGCCGGCATATCCTCTTCACGCCGACGATAAAGAATCGTCACATTTGCACCCAAACGTCGGGCAGTCCGGGCGGCATCCATCGCCGTATTTCCACCGCCAATGACAATAACCTCTTTGCCAATATCCGGGATTTTCCCATTTGTCACATCATCCAGCAACTGAATGCCCGGAAGCACGCCGGGGTGATGCTCGCCGGAAATTGACAATGAATAAGTATCCTGCAGACCTACTGACAAGAACACCGTATCGAACTTCTTATAAATGTCCTCGAAAGACTCATTAACACCGATTTCAACACCAGTTTTTAATTCAACACCCAAATCGAGAATTGCATTGATGTCTTTGTCCAATTGATCATAGGGCATCCGGTATTCTGGAATTCCATAACGAACCATTCCACCAGCCTTTTCGTTGGCTTCGAAAATCGTCACACCATAGCCAACAGTCGCTAAATAATAGGCGGCACTCAAACCCGCCGGACCAGCACCAATTATCGCCACTTTTTTACCATTCGGTTTGAATTCATTTTTCAGAATCTCAG
>Ga0268278_1000933_pt1 | contig 18238 bp, 32 predicted proteins | sample saktaG_3_FD_190135 | JGI IMG/M metagenome (GOLD analysis project Ga0268278, IMG submission 190135) | Saline water microbial communities from Sakinaw Lake, British Columbia, Canada - sak_2010_1_5_55m | ecosystem: Environmental > Aquatic > Non-marine Saline and Alkaline > Saline ...
TCCCCCGGGCCCTTCTCTGATTAATACCGGCATCAGAACTCAAATAACGCCGGCTGCTCCGCTTCTTTCTGTGCTGCCATACCTTCTCTTTCCTGCCGCCGCCCAGCTCTATCCTTCTCTTGCCTCGCTTTAACCATCTGGTGATAGAGCCACGATTTAAGCCTGTTTAACTCTCCTATCTGGTAGTTACTAATTGAGTCTACGGCAATATCAGCGGGCATTTCGCCCTTATTCCAATGCCGATAAGTCATTGTAGCTACGTAAAGGTATATCTGGCTCCAATCGTGGTCCATAGGCACGGTGAGGCCAGCAGTATAAAGATAGGCACAGACCTCAGCATCTGTTCCGGCTGGTTCCTCTCCCTTAGAGGCTATGATATTTGTCTCCAGCCTCTCCAGTGTAATGGCTTCCTTAAGCCAATCGGGCAAGGTATCTCCCCATCCCCCAGGATAGACAATTATCGGGTCGGTAAAAGTACCAACCAGGTCACTTATCATGGCATCTGCTGTTTTGGGCATAGTACCCCCTTCCTTTCAATCTTTAGATATAGTTGCCCCTGCAAAATCTGCCATATTTAGCTCACCAGTACCGGTTGCCGGCCATGGCTTGCTGATTTCTTTTCCGACTCTATCGCTTCGTGGGGTAAATCCCTACGGACAGATTCAATTGATGACTTGATGTAGTCTATCCGCTCGATATTAATAATGAGTTGGACAAGGCGCTGGTCAAGGTATTGGGGTAAGTTAACGATGTTTCTTGCTTCTCTAGCAACAATCTTTGCTTGCTCCAGTGGCTCAGCCGCTTGACTGATAAACTCCTCCACCATATCCATCGCTTCACTTACTCGTAGAACACTCCACTTTATGGGCATAGTTTCACCTCCTTTCAGGGCAAATACCGCCCCTCAAAATATAGAATTACGGCTAATACTCGTCGGGAAAAAGGATAGTGGTTGCTGACCTGTCCGCCTCGGTGATTATCCAGATTTTAGGTAATCCTTTGGATTCATAGGCGGAGAGGAGTCGGTATCCCTCTTTGAGGCTTAACTCGTTTTCCTGTATGTCCTCATCGGTAAGGTTTCCCCAGTCACCACTCCGATGCCGGGTAATGCTAGTCATAACGAATTTAGCGAAAGCCTCATCATCCGCCACCAGGTCATTGACTCCCCTGGTCATCACAAGCTGTCCCAGGGGAAAGGTCTGGTTGACTACAAACATATGGGTCTCCTTTACGGGCACAAATAGCCCTGTAGATTTAATCCTTTACCACTAGAACATCGTGGCTTGGGCGCCGTGTTTCTGCTCGTTTGCTTCCCAACACTCCTGGGCAAGCCTTCGGGCGTGTTCCATTACCAGCTCGGTGTCCAGCTCGTCATCGTCGGCTTTATTGATAAACTCGGAGCGATAGCCGGTGCTGGTCATACACCCTCTCAATTCAAGATGGTCGGCGTGGGTAAAGTAGTTGATATGCCAGGTCACGTTGACCGTCTCACCGTTATTGAGCTTAACGGCAAATTCCCTGACTACTTTTTCTCTCAATACTTATTCACTCCTTTCTGAGGCACAAAAAAACGCACAAAAAGGGGCTTTTTACACCCCTTCGTGTGCGTCTGTTTTTTGTGTTCAAGCGTTCTAGGCTACGGCTACTGGCTCTTTCTTTCGGCTACGCTTCGGCTTCTCGGCTTTAACAACCGCTTCCGCTTCAGCTACCGCCTCGGCTTGCTCGGCTTCGGTGTCCTCGGCTTCCGTCTCTGGCTCGGCGGTCTCTGTCTCAACCTCTGGCTTCTGGCTATCGGCGGTCAACATCGGCATTACCACAAGTTGATAGCCATCCACCACAAAGAGGACTGGCGATTTGCCATCGGTAAGTTTGAAGTCCACCATCCCCCCGCAAGCCCTTAAAGCCTCGGTAAGGAAAGCTCCGTCAATTCTTACCCTAACTTCCCCGCCCTCAATATCGGCTGGCATAATAACTTCCCCCTTATCATCGGGACTGGACATCACTATACCGCCGTTAAGGTGTAGGTCTATCGGGTAAGACTTGCTATCAGCCAGGACTTTCAGTGAGGCAATCGCCTTTACCGCCTCAACAGTGTCAAGGTGAGCGGTTACATTCGCCTCGGCAGGTATGAGCTTCTCATAATCAGGGAAGCTACCATCAGCACCCCGCCACTTATACCGAGTTATCTCGGTGTCAATGACAAGGCTTTGTCCGTCAAGGCTTTCCCCGCTTGCCTCAAAGCTCAGGTTGACCCGATGTGCTTTTCTCAAGGCGTTGGCTATCCCCCTTAAGTCATCACGAAGTATCAGGGCTTCACCCTCTCCGTCATAGTCCAGCGTTACCATCGCCAGTCTAAAGCCGTCGGCACTCACCATTGTGAGCTTACCCTCACCTGCTTTGAAGAGGACACACTGTAAGACAGGTCTATTATCCTCTTTAGCGGTAAAGGGTAACACCCTGTTAAGGGCTTCCGATAACTCCAGTCCGCCGATGTTCGGCTTGACTGTTCGGTTAGGGCTTATCCTGACTTCGCATAGGGTAAGCGGTGTTTTATCACCCACCCAAGCCGAGTCCTCAAGATAACTGGTATTCGCTCCGCATGTTACTTTCAGCCTCTTTTGTCCGTTAGTCTGCGTCTCGCTAGCACTATCGGAAGCTGGCACTATCTTGACAATGTTTGAACCAGCTAAAGCCTTGAGATAACCGAGTAAGCCTCTACGTCCTATAGTATAGTCCAGAAGCACTACCCTTTCGGATAAGGCTCTGGACAGGGCGTTTACCAGTGTAGCCTTATGGGCTACCAGTCCGTTACCTGAACGCTTGCCCACGATATTCAGTTGTTCTATTTTGAACACCCCCTATTGGCTATCTGGCTAGTGGGCAAAACTGCCAGCTTCCCCTAGTAGTAAGCTACCACCTAGCTGAGATACTCTAGCCTAGATGGGCTTCCACTATATAAGTCTCCGAAATAACCTGAAATCTCTACATCGCCAGTAAAGTTTTTTGCTCTCGTTTCCGAAATCTCCAGAGATATTGACTATCCGTAGGTGTTAGCTTATCGCCATTGTCTATCTTGTGAGCTATCTCTAGAAGCCTTTGCGGGAAACTTAACAGGAAAGTTCTGGTATCAAGCCAAGCTCCGAGGTCAAGAGCCTTGTCATCGGCTATCAGCTCTCCAAGCTCGGTAGTATGTCCTTCACTATCTATGATGGGCTTGTTTAGGCTCTCCAGCTTGATAGCTTTGGCACACTGGGAATAGAGGTTATCCTCTTTACACTTTCGCCGTTGTGCCTTGCTACAGTGCTTACAGTCCAAACCGCTATTATAACTGTAGTGGCTAAACCAGTAGTCGGCTACAGTTCGGCTGGCTATCCGATACATCACCGCTTCGGTAAACGGCTTGTGTCCGTTGTTACGCTCTACATCGGCAAGGGTCATTATTATAGTGTGGAGTATGTCCTCTTTGTCCTGGGGCTTCACCCTGTCGGTAAAGCGTGAGGCTACATTATAGTAGTCTAGCCATTCGCCCTGTAATTGGTCATAGCCGTTACTGTGGACTGGAGCTTGTCTTTTGGAACTGTAAGACCTAGACTTGATATGGCGGGGCTTTGAAGTGGAGCTTTGACAGCTTGCGGGCTTAAGACACCACTGACAAATGCCCTGCCCTGTTTTTAGAGTCCAGACCTTATTACATCGGCTACAATGACCTTGAGTATTGCCATAATCGCCGTCTGGTGCTGTTGGTGCTACTATGCTTGAACTCATATACTTACCCCCTTTATTTTGAGTAGGGCAAGCGTTCAGGTCAGGCTTTGTGCTATTCAGTTTTTAAGGTGCTGAAAAAATACGTTTACAGCTTCATTATTTAACAATTAGTCATTTTGAGATACATCAAGCATTAGCTAAATTCTGACTCCCTCCCTCCGGAAGAACTTGAAAAACAAACAAGAAAAGCCCCCTTTAATGGGGGCTAATGACCGGAGATACTATAGCGGTAGGATGACAACAGCAGATGGCACGTAACAGCGCCAGGATGAAATCTGGGCGGGTATACCAGCGGGCTAAGAGTTGAATATTAAGAGACGCTGGGTTTTCTCACCTTTCGGTGTGGCCAGCCAGTTTGCTTTGATTGGTGACTGCGGCCATTTTCGGGGTACAGGGTATACTGGGGATTTGCCCAAGACTCCTCACTGGCTTCCCTGCCGGCTGCTGTCAGGCGATAGTAGGTACGGCCAGGGGCTTCTGGATAATTGTCCTGTATAGAGGAGTTTTCTGATTCCGATGTTACCTCTACCCACATGAGTCTTTTAAGAATGCCGAAGTAAACCAGGAATGAGTGATACCGCATGTGGGTAAACTTACGGGATATCCTCTTTAGCTCGCGCTCGTGAATATTTTCCGCCTGCTCTTCAGTGACATCTGCACCACTCACGACCATGCGGCTAATGATCTTCTCGGCATGCTCCCGTGCTGTAGCCCGGGCCAGTGCCTCTTTGTACTCGAAGTTAATATCAGCCTGGGGGGCTCCTTGCGCCGGATCAATGACACGTGAGCCCTCCGACCCATTACCCAGGAGAAACTCCCGGATAAACCAGCCGCAGCCAAACGGCCTTAAGAAGCCACCCCTCGTTGGCCTGATATCTAATGCCATCTTTAGCTGGTTACTCCCGTCTTTATGGATTCTAGTGCGTCAAACATCTTCGTAGAGACTTTGCGTATCGCTGCCAGGTTAGCTTCGAGTACCTTCTTGTCTTCCGCCCACAGCGCCACGTAAGAAAACGACCTTACACCACTGTCAAAACCGAAATGGGCACCAACAGTAAAAGCGACACTCTCAGCGATTGTTTCGGCGTCTCTTCGCGGAATACGAAATACATTCTCGGAATAGTAATGAGCAACCTCATGAAGCAGAGTCTTCAGCATCTGGGCCCGGGACTCTTCAGGCCTGACCCAGATGCTTTTACCAGAATACATACCCTTAATCGCAGGGTCTTGGTGAGGTCTGGAATCGAAGCTGACATCAAGTCCCTGTACTCTGGTCACTACCATGATTCTTTCAAATAGCTCTTCATTTGCTTCTCCCGTAAGAGCCGGCACATCGAACTCGGGAAGGAGCTCGCCGTCTGTCTGGCTAATATCAAAAACATGCACCACCTTAAAATAGATCGGGCTGACATTGATCTCTTCTTCTTCGTCTTCCTTAGGTTCAGTCTTCTGCCCTTTGGGCGGCATGCAGGGTGCCAGGATGGCAATACCTTTCTCTCCCTTCTTAACCCAGCGCCCCAGGTCTTTCCAGGTTTTAAACCCCGCTACATGGGAGGCCTCAGGCTTTTGCACCATAATCAGTATCAGGTTGCCGATGCTGTAGTCATGAAACTTCGACATGGTGAGCAGGAATTGCTTAAAGTTATCGCTCTCCTGGATATCGTTGACACCATCCTTGAGTCTTTTCAAGACCTCGTCAATCTTGCGCTCTTTTACCTCGGGCTCGATGGCAAAGCTGTAATCCGGTAGTGGAGCGCCGACCCAAGTGAGAACGTCATAGTGTTGCGGCCGGACTATCTCACATGTGACTGAAGCATCATTTCCCTGTTGAATGAGGAAGCTCTTCTTATCATCGAAAAGGTCTTTTACCATATCTCTCATAACTAGAGTGGTAATTGCACCTACTGCCAGGAAGCCGACAAAAGGCACCACAGTTGAAACCAGGTCGGAGGCTACCGGCGCCATTCCTTCAGTGACCAGATATTCAACCGAAAGCGATGCACCAGGCTCGATACCTGACAGTTCACTGGTATTGACCTCAAGGAAGTACCTGGCCGGCAGTTGTGAAGTTACAAGGTATCCTGGTTCGATATCCCGATATACCTCAGTAACTAACAGGTCTTCTGAGAGAAAGGCGATATCCAAGGGGAAAAGCATAGGCACGGTGGTCACATGGATGGTCTGCTTAAAGCCCAGGTCAAAAAGCATGCCGGTTTCAAGCGGCAGATCCGATAGTCCGCCCAGACCCTGCTCCAGTTCCCAGGGCGCAGTGGCTATGCTAACGAGCCACTCTCTATCTTTAATTTTCACAACTGCCTGTCCTGCCATTACGGCCTCCTCGGGATTCGCTTGACGCCGTTCATCTTCCCTTCCAAGCTCATCTGCCCCGATTCGAAGTCCTTGCTTTCGATATCCGAACCGCCGAACATGGCGAGGTCGAAGTTGCGGTGCCATCTCGCCGACGCCTTAAAGTCGGTGTTCTCCTCAAACTTCTTGCCCCGACTGGCTCTGGGTTTCATTCCGGGAGGAGTTATCGCAGACATGCCTTTAAGAAAAGACTCGCTGGATGTGTCTTCCCGGTAGTTAATCGGGGCGTTGACCCCGAACTCATCGTGATTGGCATATTTACCCATCTTGTTTTACTCCTTCCCATAGTTTCTGGTACCATTCCTTCTGCTCCTCACCGGACACCTTGCGGTATCTCATAGTAGTGGTAATGCTCCGGTGCCCCAGGTGCTCCTGCAGCATCCTTAATCCATCACCTGAATCATCCAGCTTCACCGCGTGGACGGCAAAGGCATCCCTAAGCCGGTGAGGGCTCACATTATGCGTCTTACCTGTCTCCGCATTAACGAGCCGGGGTAACCTTGCTCTCCGGGCACAGTCTTTAACAATCTGCCAGGCGCGGTGTCGGGAGATATCGAAAAGGAGTCTTTTTCCCATTCGTGATACCGGCCCGTTGCGTTTTATATATTCCCTGAGCATCGTTAAAGTCGTTTCGTCTATGGGTAGCGTGCGGAGTCGCTGATGTTCTTTCTCCTGGGCTACCGCCTTTTCGACTTCAAGTCCGCACCCGGGACAGAACCGGTGCGATTTGCTCAACCCCGCTTCACACTGAGGGCAGGAGAGACTGATTCGCTGCTTGAGGTGCTGGATGGTAACCGTACCGCGGCTGAAGTCGATATCACCCACGGTAATTCCCAGGGCTTCCGAGATACGGCAGCCAAGATGAAACAGCAGTCTGATAAGAAGCCTGTCCCGCAGGTACTCGGCTGCTTCTTCAAGCTTCTCAATCTCTACTGGTTCAAGATATGCTTTAGCCACTATTCCTCCATTCCCTCGCCGACCATCGGCATTATCATGCCAAGCATCATGATCGGCATTATCATCCCCAGCATGTCCGTCATGCCGGAGTCATTACCGCCGGCGATGTTAATGATATCGTCGATTTCAGCCGTTACGTCAGGCTGCTCCTCTATCTTCACGTAGAGGTCGTAATCGTTTCCGGATGAGATGCCGCCTACTCCAAACAAACCGGCGCCGATAATCTCGATATCTACATAGCCAATGACGGTGGTATATTTTTCAGGTGAATCAGGACAGGGTAGAGACGCCCTGGCGGTCAGTATTTCATCAAACCAAAGCAATCCCCTGCTTCCGATACTGCCGTAGAGGGTGAACTCACGCTCCGGCCCCCTGTAGGGCACGGCGACGCTCACTCTGAGCGTATCACCCGGCGCCAGAGTTACCTTCTCCTCAAGAGGCACGAGCCAGCCCACACCGGGTCTGAATACCTGCAAAGAGCTAATCATTCCTGCTACACCTTCGCATAGTCTGTTATCGAGATTTCGCCGAAATCGGAATTGCCCACTTCTGTTACCTCGACCACATCTTGGAGAGTCGGCGAGATTACTTTCGGAAAAGTACCGCCGATCTTGGCGTACAGGTCATAGACGCCGGCCGAGATTGACGTAGTTATGGCGATATCCACGTAATCTTCACGGGACTGCCAGCTCGCGTCCTCAGGAACACTGAGAGTTTTCGAGGCATGTAGTACCTCATCGAAACCAGTCCAGCCGGTCTTGCCTATAGCGGCATAAAGCGGCTGGCTTTCCGCCTTGCCGCGGTGAGTATACTGGCAGGTGATTCTGAGCTTGTCGCCAGCTTTCACCTGTACATTTGCCAGCGGCAGGAATATGATCCCGAACTCCGATGGAATAATAACTGCTCCCATATCCATTTACCTCCTTTCGTAACGTAGTATTTCAATAGAGCCAAACTCTGAAGTCGCTTGACTCAGGCTAATTTGCTTTTCATACCGGTCATCCTGAACCCAGTCGCTACCGTCCCAATACCAGCTCCAGGCCGTTATCCCTACATTCTTTGAAGGCATGGTGAACCAGCCGCGAAATATCACGGTCTGTCCCGGCGATACCAGCAGGTAGTCAAACTGGAAGGGGAAGCTGGTCGAGTCAAATACTGCAGTGACCGCCAGATTCTCGTCTGAAGTGCCGATATTCTTCACGCTGACATCAACAATGACCGTAGTGCCTTCGATAGCACTGGATGGTGCCTCAACCTTAATAATGTCAGCATACTTCGCCATTTTTCTTACCCTTTCTTTCCTTCATCTTGGTATACTCATGCCAAAAAGTGATCCCAGCGGGATATACACTAATGCCCTGCCGGCCTCATCCAGACCGACGATATCAAGACAACCCCCAATAACCCAGCAGCTGATACCGACGACAATCACCAGCACGGCTCCCCACCATGGTATCGGTGACATCTCCTTGAGCTGCGGGCTATTACCCAACTCCTTACCGCAACCAGGGCACACCTTCTCGCCGTCAAGCAGGTACCGCTTGCACTCGGGACAATAGAAGTAAGATACCGGCTTCGATGGATGCCTGACCGCCTGCATAAGGGAACGGACCATGAATCCCGGTATGGTTTTCAGCGTCTTCATTACACAACCCCCTGCATCATGCCGAACATCGTCGTCATCATCATGATCATATTCATAGTCTCGGTCATATCACCCGCCGGCACAGAAATCTGGGATACCTGTCCCAGCATGGTGCCCATCGCCGGTAAACCGAATCCGTAAGCGTTATCCTTCTTTACCGGGGCATCCTGCGGCTTGGTGGAGAAGTAAAGAGCTAGCTGCCGTGCCTCGGTCCAGCGGAAGAGCCAGCCCTCACCGTAAGCCCTTCGTCCGCTCTCCCAGAGCAGACCGGTAAGCCCGGAGAGCATGGGAGCAGCGAAGCTGGTACCGGACTTAGTAACATAGTCCTCATCAGACTTTTCACTGGCCATCTCCAGGTTGGTTCCCCAGATAACGAAGTCAGGCTTGGTCTCCCCATGTACGGTGGGACCACGGGAAGACTTCTCCCAAACGATAAGCTCATCGGCCGTCTCCACGGCGCCGACAGCGATTACCTCCGGATCGCAGGCAGGAAGCATCATCGTGGTCATCTTTGGACCGGAGTTGCCGGCGGCAGCAATAATATCTATACCGTAATCTATGCTTGCCTGGCGGCAGGCTGCTCTTACCGGGTTGTCCTCATCGCCATCATCCTCTCCGCCAAGGCTGAGATTTATAACGTTGGGATACATCTCGTCGGTCGGCCAGAGCCCTTTCTTGCGGGCAGCCTCGGCTAAATCACATACTTTGTCGATGCCCAGGATAATGCTCTCGTCACTGCCGAGACCTTCGTCGCTGATTACCTTCAGATTTATTATGGAGGCACCGGGTGAGACGCCGGCCATTTCCCCGAGGGAGTGCAGTCCTCCGGCGACTACAAAAGCAACCTGGGTGCCATGCCCGAAGACATCGTCCGCTGAAGGCGACTCAGTGAAGTTTGCCTCGTAGACTATCTTGTTTTTAAGTGACCGGTGTGTCTTCCTGACACCGCTGTCCAGGACGGCCACGGTAAGACCGGTGCCGGTGAGAGGCGGCTGGAAATAGGAGCGTAGCAGATAAAAGACGTCCGAAAATGTTTCCACCGGCGGTAGCGCCGTCTCCACCTGGTCGGTTTTATACTCCTTAATCGGCTTGACCATGAGGCCGGACACTCCGGATAGAGCTTTGAGCTGCTCTGAGTTAAGCTCGCAGAAGATCTGCCCGAGCAGCTTTGTTTTTGTTATATTCCTGGCTCCTACTCTCTTTAATTCGGTTTCAACTTGAGCCGGGGATAAACCTTTAGATGTTATTGAATAACGCATATCTCTTCTCCTTCACTACCAGGTCTTTACTACCTTAGCGACGACGCCGGCTTTGTCCGGATCCCTCTCAAGATACTCAACGAGGACGTAGTCGCCGATGGAGATGTTGCCTGCCAGCCATTCGTCTTTCACGTTCTGGGTAATATAGCAATCTAGTACGTAATCAGTGCCTTCCCAGGTTCTCCTGACCGTTGCCGGCTTCACGGCGGTTACGTTGACCGAATCCAGTATCGCCCAACACCCGTATACAGGTGGCACAGACTTCGGTAATCCTTTAATGAGAAGGCTCATTACATCGCCTCCAGCATATAGTCGTACTCCAATGCTGCGCCGTTATCTCCAGCCTTGCTGCTCATCGCTTCAACCCTCAGCACTTCATGGATACCCACGCTTCCATTGACAATCCATAACCCGTTGGGATCAACCCCCTGGGTAAATTCCTCTTGGTAAACCTTTCTCTCGGTGCCATTGATCTGTATATACAGCCTGATAGTAATTTTCGCTCCAGCCCCTACCGAACCGATACTTACCAGCAGTGAGTGCAGCTTTTTCCGGGTATCATTGGCGCCGATAGTTACCAGGTTAGCGCCGGTTTGGCCGCTGGTGGCCGTCCCGGAGTACCAGTCACCGGTAACAGAGCCGAACGCTGGTGTTTCACCGGTAAGTTTGTCTAGCTTGGCTTCCACAACATCGAGTAAAGCCTTGAGCGCAGCTAGCCCCGAGGTTCCATCATCAAGTTTTACCTCAATAGCGTCTATAAGGGCTTTCAGTGCTGCTAACCCATAAGTCCCGTTACCCAACTCGCCACCCAAAGCGTCAATAAGTGACTTGAGAGCAGCCAGGCCGTTAGTGCCATCGTCCAGTTTGTTCTCAATATCATTGACAAGAGATCCCAAGGCAGCCAGTCCATAGGAGCCGTCAGCTAAACCAACCGCTACCGCGTCGATTAATGCTTTGAGCGCTGGTAAGCCGTACGTTCCGTGTGCCAGCAGGTTGTCCACTATAGCCTGGAGGCTGTGTACCGATTTATTAAAGGTCTCGGCATTATCCTTGTTCTTGATTTCGGCGATAGCGCCTTCAAAATCCATCATGTCTCTTCCTCCAGCAATACCATTAGCGGTCCCTGGAAGTATGGCGATTGCATCTCGCTTAATGTCCTGAATGACCTGTCCGCTCCACGACTTAGTCCGAAAATATTTAAGGCAAAGGCTTTGAAGTGATAGATGGTGTTCGGTTTCAGCCCGGTCAAAACCTGTGAGAAATGGTTTCCCGCTGTTTTATCTTGTATTGGGGTAACCTTGCCGTAGCTATCGGTCAAACCCCACTCAAAAGCACAACTACAGAGCATTCCACCATCATCTTCCAGTAAGCCATTGATAGTAGCCTCTATGAGTCCGATATCTGTGGACGGCCCGGTGGTCACATCGGGAAGAGGCAGGCTGAGAATCGGAGGAATCTCTTCCAGCACAAACACTTTGCGTCCCCCGCCTGCACCTTCGTCATAAGTAGGTATAAGCTCGGTCTCAACGAAGATCCTTCGCCCTCCACCAGAGCCTACGCCAGGGACGGGGCTCTGTTCAGTAACAGCATGTGACCTCATTCCGCCACCTGAACCTTCAGAGTGGCTGGGATTGAGTTCAGTGTGAGTGAAGCTGACTGTCGGCATTATGCTGTCACCTTAAGTGTGTAGGTTACCGTGATTGCACCCCCATCGGGAATATACATCGCGCTGGGCAGCACATCCCGGAAGCCAAGCATATTGTATGGACCCATGATTCCATTTGTTACTCTCCGAGTTTGCACGTAAACGCCGATCTCCTTGATTCCAGTAATTGTTGAACCGCTGTTGTTTATCATGCTTCGATTGATAGTAAAGGAGCACGTCGAACCAATAGTCACTGGTGCTACGTAACCAACCACAAGATGCTCCAACTGGTCCAGCCCTGTCCCCTCCTCGATAGGACTCTCGAGCTTGTAATCCGAGATTGACACCGCTATCGTGCCTTTCCCGACGCGGATACCGTGAGTGGTAACAGTCGCAGCTGCAAGTGCAAACCAGCTGATTTCATGAGGGCTAATGGTCCGGGAGATTCCGTCTGTGTCCTTACATGTCCGGTCTGCAGCGTCAGCATGGACAGACATAATGTCGTACCACTGACGCACGAAGCTCCGAGAAGGAGCAGAAATACGTTGAATAACCTTTCCGTCCTTATCGGTAACTTCAACCAGGTGAGTCAACCCCATTGTAGGCACGAGCTCCTTCTCTACAGTTTTTTCATCGATGTCGTTCTCAGATTTCTGGTTCATGCCACTACCTCAAGAGTGTAATTTATTGTGATTCCCCCGCCATCTGGAACGTCTTGGGGAGTTTCCAAAACATCTCGAATCCCGCAAACGTAAGTACTTGGACCTGCCCGAGTGTAAATCCCAACTTCCTTTACTGTAATGAGACCTCCACTGTTATTGAGGGCAGTCCGTGAGTTCACAAACTCGGCACGCGAGCCTGCGATACTGACAGTACTGATAGTACCAGCCTGATAGTTGAATAATCCTGCCCCGACTCCATATTCAATAAGCACTGCTAGCGTATAGTCGTCAATCGCGACAGCGGTATCTCCCGTACCACAAACTATCCCATAATTAGAACCAGCACCATCCATTCTGAAGTTATTTGCATCCTCGGAGAGGGTGAAAGTGACCCCGCTCGTCCTCATTACTCCGGGCAAAGATCTTCCAGTCATCTGCACGTACATCAGTTGGTTCCACTGCTTGAGGAAGCTCCTTGACCGGCGGCGCTCCCGGGAGACAAGCTTCCCCTGACGGTCCCTGACAATTACTTCATACCAAAGTTCCCTCTTCATTATGCTGTCACCTTCAGTGTATAAGTTACTGTAATAGATCCCCCATCAGGTACAGATACAGAGCCGGGCAGCACATCGCGGTAGCCAAGCGCACAGTAGCGTGGAGAATATTTCGTCATCACGTAACAGCCGATCTCCCGAATACCGGAAATCGTCGACCCGCTGTTGTTCACCAAGACTCTCCTGATCCAGAATGAGCAATCAGGAGCAACTACAGCGGGGCTTGAGGCTGCCATTGCCTGATGCAGGAACTGATCAATTCCCATTCCTTCTCCACAGGGTGCTTCCAGAGCATAATCGTTAATCGTTATCGGCGTCGTACCTTTGCCAACACGAATACCATGGTCGATCTCTCCGACGCCGGCGTTAGCTCTCAACACGCTGCTGCTGTATAAGACGGAACGACTTACTCCGCCGGTATCAACGATAGGACAGCTGGTATGCCTGTTTAGAACATAGAGGCACTGGTTCCAGGCGCTCACGTAGCTCCGGGATAGCGTTGTTATTCGCTCAAGGATCTTGCCGTGCCTGTCCCGAACCACGACTTCATAAAATAGCCTTTCTTTTAGTTTCATTTTCTCTGTCATTCCGTCACCTGGAGTGTATAATTCACTGTAATTGAGCCACCGTCGGGTACATCCTGGGGAGTTGTAAAGACATCCCTTACCCCGCACGAGAAATAGAAGTAGAAATTATAAGCGACCGGACCATACCGGTAGCTGTGCTGATGGTAGATTCCCGATTCCCTCACCGTAATCAGTCCTCCGCTGTTATTGACGATGATGCGAGAGATTGAGTAACCACAGCTCGGAGGAGAAATGACAGGCGCGCCGAAGGTATTCACCAGGTGGTGCATCTGGCCGGTACCGAAGCCCTCCGCAATCTGAGCCCCCATCGCATAGTCGTCAATAGCGACCGGTGTGTTGTCGGTACCTATCACAATGCCCAGCGAAGCATCTCCTTCACCCGCATTCATCCTGAAGTTGTTGTCATGCGAGTCCAACCTGGTCGGTGCGCCAGTCGTAATCTTGGGAGAGATAGTCCCTCCGAAGTGGAAAAACCAGATAAATTGGTTCCACTGCTTTAGGAAGCTATGCGCTCTCCTACGCTCACGGAAAATAACCTTCCCGTGACGGTCCTTAACGACTACTGAATACCAAAGCTCAGGTATTTTCATTAAGCTATCTCTTCGCATCGAAAAACTCACATAGAATATATTTCAGTGTGCCTGCCGTTTGTCTCATCGAGACTTCAAGACCATAGTTATCAGGGATGGCGCTCAGCCTTATTACCTTTCTGTCATCCGGCTGAACGTTGCTGTAGGAGTTCTTCCACATCGTCTTGTAGCTGTCGCCACCCTCCAGTTTCGTTCTGACCCTTACGTCTACAACATCACCTGCTTCCATGGGAGACAGATCAATCTTGCCCCCGGCGAAGATATAGGCGACGCTGTGTGACTCCTCATAGACAGGAGCATAGGAACCCGCCATCAGTTTCCACCCTGATTGGGGAGAACGCTGCAATTTCAGGAGCAGATCAAGTACTGCCTGTACATTGAGCTTCTCCTGCTTTCCCTCTACGTAAAACTCTCCGGGCATTATTCTTCTCTCCCTGGCGGCAGTAGTTTCCTTTCTTTGGCAGCCGCTGGTATCATCTCTTCCTTTTCTTTAGCTGGTTTCACGGCTGAGGCAACAACGCCGAGCATCATAATGGGAAACATCATTGTCAATATGGAGCTCCAGTCAAAGGTCGTCGTCCCGGATGTGTCCGGTGATCCGGGCCAGGTCGGCGGCAGAGTCGAAACAGCCGGTGCTACCAGGCTGGTCGATACCGAGTCCGCAATCTGCTCGGTCTCTCGCTCAACAAGGACGACAGAAAGGATGACGTCAGAATCATCAGAACGCAATGCTCCACGCAGCTTTATAAAATCCTTGGGGTCTACCTTGAACCAGGCGAAGCCAAAGACCTTGACCGCCTCTTCGCTGATAACTGTCTCGTTAGAGGACAGGCGGGACATCAGGGTATATTCCCTCTCGGTATCAGTGGGATTGGCCACGTAGATAGTGCAGCCCAGGTCGTAGCCAGCCGCGTAGACGTTCCAGGGCGGCAGGTCCCAGAATATGTTGCCCAGCTCTCCACCCATAACGGTTAATTCCGGACTCATAGCGGAAACTCCACCTCCTCGCCTTTAACAGCCTTTCTGACCAGCGATAATGCCCAGGCTCCTACGGCTATCAATATGGCAATATTGATCAGACCGCTAAACGCCGCCTGCCAGAACTGCGGCTGATACTCGGCAGGGTAGTATTCGTAATACTCTTGTGGTAAATAGCTCACCTGGATGCCTCCTTGATCTGCTTCGGTTTTTCCTTTTCAGGGGAAAGCGTCGGCACCATCTTCATAACCAGGAACATGACCAGCATCATCATCCCCATATTGATCAGACTGGAGATAAGGCTTTTCAGGGAGTCGGGCAGGATAAGCCAGACGCCAGCGGTCAAGAGCGGAGGCAATACCATCGTAGCCAGTAAGCCGATGATAATCGGCAGCCAGGCTAGACCCTTCTGCCAGACAAGGTATACCGCCGGTGAAGCCGTATCGGAGTAGACGTAGTACTCGCTGCCCGGCCAGGGCTCGATACCGGTGTCTCGGCATACCTGCTCCAGGCTTCCTAGCGTCTCTTCAGATGGTGACTCAAGAAAGTCAAGGCGCATTAAGACAAGGGCACCTTCAGCCGAACTCTCCTCAAGTGGGGCGAAGGTGCCCAGATCCTCGATATCCTGAGCCTGTCCCAAAAGGACAGCCCTATATCCCGGTGGTACGAAAGCATAGGGCATGGTTCACCTCCCTATACTTATTCGACCAGTCTTTTGCCTCTGAGCCCCCAGACCGTCAGGTCGACAGTAACCGCGCCTCCGGCAATAGCTACCGTTTCTCCGGTGGCCACCAGGGTCAGCTTGTCCCCACCGATAAGTCTCAGGGCATTGCCCAGTTCGTCCGGGTCGGCAAAGTCCCTGATGACGTCTCGATAAACCTTGACCTCGGCTGAGCCGTCCCAGTAGGCGCCGGCCAGCACCAGGTCATGGTCGAAAACATCACCGCCGGCAATTAGTGCCTGCGTGGCGACAATCCGGTCAACCGTGTTGTAAAACAGCCTGGCGACATCGTCGGTAGTAGGGAACCGTGATACCCGGAAGTTGCAGATGAGGTCGCCGGCGGTTAATGCCGCCTGCTGGTGAACACGGATCTCATGGTTTCTGAGGAACCATATCTCGTCCTCGGGTACCTCTATCTCTCCAGTTACCTGGGCGCCAACTGCCGTACCGATGGGTACAGTGATGCTGACCTGCCCGTTTCTAGAATCAATCCTGTCCAGGGCATGCTGTTTTTCCGCCAGGACGAGCTGCTCGGTCAGGGTCTGTAGCGGGAATCCCACCCAGTAGCCGTTCTCGTTATCGAAGACACCGAGCAGGCTCAGCCACTGGTCCAGCGGAGGTACCCACCCCTTGGGAGGCCGCGTGCCCGAATAGCTAGGTAACTGCTGCGGATATAGTTTGTTTGTCATACGTATAAAACCTCCTTTAAGATTTCACCTCCGTTTAACCCTTGCTGGAGCCGGTAACGCCCTTCATCATGGGCATCAGGATTGCCATCATCATGATCATCATGATCATCGGCATCATGGAACTGAACATACTCCCCATCTGGTCGGTCTGCTGTGGGTAGTAACCTGAGACCGTCCCGTACTGGTACTGCTGCGGTCGGGCCTGCTGCCCGCCAAACTGCTGTGTGTTATACATTGTTGATTTCCTCCTTAAACCTGATGGTTTTATTTGGTTTGTTCTTCTGGTTACTCTTTAGCAGTAACGCCCTTCATCATGGGCATTATCATCGCCATCATCATGACCATCATGATCATGGGCATCATGGAGCTGAACATACTCCCCATCTGGTCGGTCTGCTGCGGGTAGTAAGATGAAGGACCGCTTACCTGCATGGGTCCGTACTGTCCTGGGGCTACCGGCCCGGTTACCTGCTGTGCTGTGAACATACTTTCCTCCTCGTTTAACTTTGCCTGAAGCTTCTCCTTGCTTATGCCCGATGTTATTTTGAGATGAGGTTCGGTTTAGCGCCGCCGCGACGGCGACAAACCGGTTAAAGGCGGTACCCTCAAAATCACATCAAGCGGTGAGGATGCTATTCAAACATGGCGCGTTTGTAGCCGGTGACCACGATTTCACCCTTACCATCGACACCGTCGCGGTAGTGGTTAACGCGGCCTTCCTTGACCTGCATCCCGCTGGGAGCAATCCCGTTCATACCGGTGCGATAGGACTCGGGAGTAGCTCTCTCGGCGTAGGTAATGGGGACGTTTTTCTCGAATTCAGACCAGCTTGCGTACTTACCCATATGGGCACCTCCTTGTTAGTCGTTACCCGGTCGCGGCCGGGTGTTCTGAAGGGGAAAAGCAACCTGGCCGAAAAGGAAAAGGGGTCAGCCTTGAACCCTTCCGGTCCAGATTGCTAACCCCTTTTCTTGTAGCCCGAGAGCCGCTGATGAAAAAAGCCCTGAGAGCCAGTCTTCACCAGTTAAGCTCTCAGGGCTTACGGTTCAAGCGTATATCAGTGTCCCGCGGCCGTCAAGTTATTACGTGCGTATATACGCCGGTACTAACCTTCAGCCTTACCTTCTGCTCCGGGATTCTCTTTAACGTGGATGTGCACACCGTCGTTAACGATAACCTCGACGATATCACCGGGCTGAAGATTATGATAGATTACCCACGTCTTGGGCAGGGTGACGGCCAGGCTGCCCTCGCCTACCCGGAACAGGATTCGCTCTACTTTTATCGGCATCAACTCGACCTCTCGAACATGGCTTCATTCCACCTTCGCCACTTCTTATCCTGGGTGGCAGTATACCTTTCAATCGCTTTTTCGGAAGCCTTTCTCTGCCACGACGGCAGGCCCGCCCACTCTCTATCTTCCGAACCCGCTCCGGTGGTATCAATCAAGAACAGTTCCCGCTCTTTGTTACCAGCGGGCGTCGGGCGGCTTAGTGAATATCCCATACACAGCAACGTAACGAACAGCGTCACCCGCATGAAATAGAGGATATCGCCCGGATTTCCCGGCCCGGTTGACTGGTTCATCACTCTATTATCTCCACTTGAAATCCCATCGACTGGAAGCCGCGGGACAGCATGTCTGTCCAGTTTTCAATGGCGTCCCTGATTACCTCCTCGACCTGCTGGTCGTCGGAATGACTGACATCCAGGTGCATGCTTCTTTCCTTCTTTTCAAGAGTGACAGTAACGCGGGATAACGCCTCTCTCCTTTCCGGCGGTGCCTGTGCCACCTGCTGGGCAATCATTTTGAACACCA
>Ga0268278_1000935_pt1 | contig 18214 bp, 20 predicted proteins | sample saktaG_3_FD_190135 | JGI IMG/M metagenome (GOLD analysis project Ga0268278, IMG submission 190135) | Saline water microbial communities from Sakinaw Lake, British Columbia, Canada - sak_2010_1_5_55m | ecosystem: Environmental > Aquatic > Non-marine Saline and Alkaline > Saline ...
GACCACCTAGAGGTAAATTTTTGTTATCAGAATTAGAAAAAGCTGGAAGAACATTTGATTTTCCTCGTCCAGATACAAAAGAATCAAAAATTGTTTATGATGCAGACATGATTGATTTATGCTCTCCCTTTGGTATTGCAAAAATCATTCATCTAAGAACAAAGTATGGGAAAGATTTTCTGGAGTCTATTGAAAGTGCTAAAGATACAGCTTTTGCTGCTTACAATGATTTACAAACCAAAAGTGGAAAGGAATTAGGAGAAAGATATTTTAAAGTAAGTAAAGAATTTTTTGAAATAATTGAAGGAAAATAAAATGACAACCTATAAGATAAGAAAAAACAGGAAAATGAGGGGCTCCAAGACGCATGGCTGGGGCTCTATGAAAAAGCACAGGGGGGCTGGCTCCCGCGGCGGAAGGGGTATGGCCGGAACAGGAAAGCGCGGTGATGCAAAAAAGCCAAGCATCTGGAAGGATACAAAATATTTTGGAAAGCATGGCTTCAAAAGGCCAAAGAAGATAACCATTGAAATAAAGGCAATAAACCTCAAGACAATTGAGCAAAACCTTGAATCACTATTATCAAAGAAACTTATTGAAAAGAAAAATGACTCTTATGTTATTGATTTAAAGAAACTTGGCTTTAACAAGCTTTTAAGCACTGGTAAAGTTACAAAAAAGTTTAGCATAAAATGCGAGTATGCATCCAAGAAAGCTATTGACAAAATTAAAAAAGCTGGCGGCAATATTATCTTAGAAGAGAAAAAGGTTAAAGAGAAACCAGCTGCTGAAACAAAAGAAAAAGTTGAGAAAAAATCTAAAGAGAAGGATCCTATTGTTGAAACAGCTGAAAAAAAACCTATTGCTCAAAAAGCAGAAAAATCTGTTAAAGAAGAAGCAGAAAAAAAGGAAGAAAAACCTGCAAAAGAAAAAGAAGTTAAAAATTAATTAAAATGTCGGTTATTGATAGTATTATAGAAAACCTGCCAGAAGTATCTGGTCCAACACAAAAAAAGCTTTCTTTCAAAGAAAAGTTGAAGTGGACTGGTATTGCTCTTGTTTTATTCTTTATTCTTGGTATGATACCTTTGTTTGGGCTTGGCCAGAATGCCCTGGCGCAGTTTGAATATCTTTCAACAGTTCTTGCTGCAAAGTTCGGCTCTTTAATATCACTTGGTATAGGGCCAATAGTAACTGCATCTATTATCCTGCAATTATTGAATGGCTCAGGCATCCTAAAGATGGATCTTACAACACATGAGGGCAAGAAAAGATTCCAGGGAATACAAAAACTGCTGGCAATTGTTATTATTTTTGCTGAAGCAGCTATTTTTGTGTTTATGGGGGGCCTGGCTCCTGCAGTAGAATTTATTGGAACATCTGCTTACCTTCAATTACAATTATTACTTGTATTTCAGCTATTCCTTGGGGGGATGATAATTCTGTTTATGGATGAGGTTGTAAGCAAGTGGGGCTTTGGCTCCGGAATATCTTTGTTTATTGCAGCAGGTGTCAGCCAAAGTGTTTTCATAAGAGCATTATCACCTTTGCCATCGCCATTTAATCCAGGAATAGCAACAGGTGCAATTCCTGCTTTGTTCCAGTCACTGGCAGCAGGAGATCCTGTAACTGCCGCCCTGATGGCTGCAGCAGTTATTGCAACAATAATTGTTTTTTGTATTGCAGTTTATGCACAGGCAATGAAGATAGAAATACCATTAAGCTTTGGCAGGGTAAGGGGCTATGGAATGAGATGGCCCCTGTCATTTATCTATACAGGTGTTATTCCGGTTATTCTTGTTTCTGCCTTAATGGCTAATATACAATTGTGGGCTCGTTTGCTGCAAAACTGGGGCCGTCCAATTCTTGGAACCTTTGTTGGCAATACTCCTAACTCAGGTATTGTTATGTGGTTTTCCTCACCAGATATAGTGGGCAAGATAATAAAGGGAAGCATTGTCTCTGCTGATTTTGCACATGCACTTGTATATATGCTTTTCATGATAATAGGTTGCGTTGTATTTTCAATGTTCTGGGTCCAGACATCAGGCATGGATGCAAGAAGCCAGGCAAGGCAGATAATGTCCTCTGGACTGCAAATTCCAGGATTCAGAAAAGACCAGAGAATCTTAGAGCATTTATTAAACAGATATATTCATCCTTTAACAATAATGGGGGCAATTGCAATAGGATTTTTATCTTCAATAGCTGACTTAACAGGCGCTTTAACCAGCGGGACAGGAATATTGCTGGCAGTTATGATAATCTACAAGCTTTATGAGGAAATATCAAAACAGCATATGATGGACATGAATCCAATGATGAGAAAATTAATGGGTGGCCAATAAAATGTTTGAAGCTATAGTTGATCCAATACTTTCCCCTCTTCTTAAATTAAATCCTTTATTAGGTATTGCTATAATATCTTTTATTTTGACATTAATGATAACCCTTATTCATAAGCTTGTATCCAACCAGGAGATTATGAAAGGCCTTAAGAAGGACATGAAAGACCATCAGGATGAAATGAAAAAGCATAGAAGTGACCCTAAAAAAGTCATGGAAATCCAGAAACAGGTTATGCAGAAGAACATGGAGTTCATGAAACATTCTTTTAAGCCAATGATATTCACATTTATCCCAATAATAATCATATTTGGCTGGCTTAATGCCAATATGGCCTATTATCAAATAATGCCTGACCAGGAGTTTGATGTTATGCTTACATTTGATTTAGATGGTTTGGACAAGGATATCAGCCTTGTTTCTGTGATTCCTGAAGACCAGCTTGAAGTTATCAATGGTGCAACACAGACTGTGGAAAGAAATAAAACAAAAACATTTCTTGGTGAAAAATGGATTGGTGTTGCAAACTGGAAATTAAAAGGGCCGGAAGGGCTTTATACCCTGGTTTATTCATTTGATGATGATGCCAGGGCATATGAAAAAAACTTGATTATAACTGAGGAAAGAAAATATGCCATTCCTGAAAAAAGGATAAATGATGGAAGCAGTTTGAAGTCAATTAAAATAGGAAATGAGCCAATTAAGCCATTGTTTGGCCTTGGATGGATATGGACATATATAATCTTTTCAATAGTATTCAGCATGACAATAAGAAAGGTTTTGAAGGTGGCCTGATTCTTTGCAAAAGCTTTTTAAATAATTTCTACAATATTTTATAAAAGAAGTCATGAATTTAGATAAATAAACTATGCAATAACCTTTTTTTTGATTTTATCTTCCTGGAAATCAACATTTATTATTCTATCAAACAAATCAACTAAAATCCTTATATAGGGGTTGTTTATATTAAGCTTGTATAATTTAGCATTCCCTATGTTTCTCGTATGTACCATTATCTTAGATTTTTCTATTTCATCCCACATTCTAAACAAAGTAACCCTGTTTATCCCAGCACCTTCTGCAATATCACCTATAGAATGGTCTAACTCGCGTCCTTCTAATAAGTATTCCAAAACCCTTATTTTAGGGGTATCACCTAATAACTCCCTGAATAGTGTTGGTTCATCCTGAAATCTCATTTTAATCACAACTTGTTATAAAACACAGCTATTTAAATGTTTCTATTTTGTAATATATGTATTACAAATATGCAACAAACTTTTATAAATATGTGCCTGTTTTATCATATCTATGGCAAGAATAGATATTAAGGAAATGAGAAACATTCAGAAAAAAATGATAAGGATGTTAAAAAACAAAAGAAAGTATGGAGGGGCACACACAGAAACAATTCACTTAAAAAATTGTGTTCCTAAACATTTAAGAGGTAAAAAGGTTGTTGAAGAAGCAATTCATGATTTATTTCAAAAAGGAATTTTAATTAACAAAAAATCCACTGGAGAATCTCATTGTAGCTTAAACAGCTCTAAATTAAAAGAGATAAATGATATTGAAAGATATATTTAGTAAAGAGTTCTCCAAAAGCTTTTTAAATAAGCTGTTTTACCCTTTATTGAGGTTAATAAAATGCCAGCAGGTAAACATAAATCAAGATCAATGAGGAGAGTTTACACAAAACTCACTGGAAGCAAGGTTGTAATACATTATAAGAAGAGGAAGCCTTCTAAAGCAACATGTGCTGTATGCGGAGCTGCATTAAGCGGTGTTCCAAGGGAGAGGCCTTACAAGATGCAGACAATGGCCAAGACAAAGAAGAGGCCTTCAAGGCCATATGGCGGAGTATTATGCTCTAAATGCATGAGGGAAAAGATTAAAAATGTTTGAAATAGGAAGATTATGTGTTAAGATAGCTGGAAGGGATGCTGGACTTAAATGCATTGTTGTTGAGGTAATTGATAGTAATTATGTTCTTATAGACGGCCAGACAAGAAGGAGAAAGTGCAATGTAAAGCATTTAGAGCCATTGGATAAGGTTTTGAAGGTTAAGAAAGGCCTTGCCCATGAAGATGTTGTAAAGGAGCTTAAGAAACAGGGCATTGAGGTAAAGGAAAAAATAAAGAGAAGCAAGAGAACAAAAGAGGCCAAGACAGAGGAAAAAGCAGAAATTAAAAAAGAAATAACAAAAAAACAGAAAACCCTTAAACCAAAAAAACAAAAAAGGCCTGAAAAAAAAAAAGAAAAAACTCCAGCAAAGCCAAAAAAAGCTGAAAAAAAAGCCAAACCAGAATCTAAGCCAAAGAAAACAGTTGTTAAGAAAGCAGAAGCCAAGCCAAAGAAAACACCAGTTAAGAAGGCCAAAGCAAAACCAAAGGCCAAGAAGACAACAAAGGCTAGTAAAACAAAGGTCAAAACAAAAAAGAAATGAGTTCTTATTCTGTTGATTGAGTTCTGTTGATTGGTGTTATTTCCAATTGAGAAATGGCAACCTAAAGGTGATGCTTCCCTATTGAAAATACTTGTTCCCAAGGGATTTCTATATAATTTTCTTCTGATTGATTATACCTATTAATCACTTTTCCCTTTCCACATAAGCCTTCCAAAAAACCATCAATTCCCCCTTCTTGTATTAATCTTAATCCAAGTTTATACAAATCCCTAGTTTTAAACCATGGTTTTAAAACTAAAGTAGAATTAGTAATTGGATTTAGAATTCCGCAGTATGGGGGTATCTCTTTTGTTTTTTTATATACTTCTTTAAGGAATTCTTCTTTAACATGTATAGCTATAGACTGCCATAGATATTCTTTTTTTATAAATTCAAGATCACTTTCACTAATATTCATTTTCATAAAGGTATATAAGTTTATTTATATTTATCTCAATTTTAAAGATTCATATGCTGCTAAGAAAATTCCACGATAACCTGTTTCTAACATTGGTGTCCTATCCATTTTCGTATTGTGGAAGAAACCTCTTTTATCGAGTTTTTCGAGAATTCCAGAAGAAAACACTTCATCACATTGAGATAAATCATTTAGCCAAGTTAGAAATTTATTATTTCCTTTTACAATTAAATTACTGCGAGCATTTTCATATTTTTCTTTAGCCTTTATTAATCCTTCTGGAGATATAATTTCAGCTGGCATTTCCCCCTTATTATTCAAAAAAAATTCTCCAGTTATACAACCCATAGCAATTAACTCACCACAGGTGTGCTGAGCCATATAAAGAGGGTCAAGTAAAAGGTTTTCTATATTTCTATTTTCAGTATCATATTCTCTTGGGACATTATCACTCTTTAATTGGCATTCTAAAAATGATTTATATATTTCAAAATTTGGATTTAATTGGTTTCTTCTATGCAAAAATAACGCCGGAAGATAAAGATGCATATTACTTTTTTCTACTTCTGTAAGAAATGTTTCAGACGTCTTGCTTAAGTCAATCTTTTCCTTTATATCAAGCACCATAATGAGAAAAAATAATATTAAAGTATATAAATGTTTCCTTTAAAGTAGTAAAGAGTATTTTTGATTTAATAACTATTTCTCAACTCCTCCGAGTTTCGCTCCTGGTCGCTATCGGAAAAGGTAAAGAGAAGCAAGAAAACAGTTGTTAAGAAGAGTCCTGTTAAGAAAGCTATTAAGGCTACTAAAAAGGTTAGTAAGGCCAAAACTACAAAGAAGTGATTTTTCTTATTTTGTTAGTAAAATTCTATTAATAAGTGTTGAGCAGAAATTTTCTTATTGCCTCCCGTCGTCGGTAAACCTCAAATTCTTTTAGACATGTGCCTTCGTTAAATCAAGGAAGGAAAACAGTTCTTCAATTGCTTCTCAACTAAACCTAACATTGATTTAACGGCTCACTTCTTTCGACCCAAATTTTTGCCAATTATATTTTAAAATAAGGGGGTTCCTAGTCCTGCGAACATTTAGCCATTTGCTTCGCAAACGTATTTATAGTATCAATAAGGGCATGATTAATTCAAACAAGGAAAATTTATAAAGGAGTTCTCATATTTTATTCATAAATGGATGAAAATGAAAAGTTCTATGCTAGAAAAGAATTTGCTCTAAAGGTGCTTCAATTAAAAGGAAATGCATATGAAGATTTCTTTGTAAAGATAATGAAATATCATTGTGATGAATTCGAATCAGTTAAACCTTGGGGTAATTTAGGAGATAGAAAAAATGATGGGTTTATAAAATCTAAGGGAATATATTATCAAGTATATGCTCCAGAAAACCCATCAACTAAAATTAGTGATGCAATTGATAAACTCAAAGAGGATTTTAAGGGATTACTAGATTTTTGGCAATCAAAATATCCTATAAAAGAATTCTACTTTGTTTTTAATGATCATAGTACAAATCCAAAATTAGAAACTGAATTAAGTTCATTAGCAACCCAACACCAATCCATAAAATTCGATGTTCTTTTACCACATCAACTTGAATCCATTTTTATAAATCTAACAAAATCTCAAATACAGATACTTATTGGAGGAATTCCTTCTCCTGATGAGTTATTAAAAGATATAGATTATTCATTACTTCCAAAAATTATTAAGCATATACTATCCCTTGATTTTGATGATTCTGAAATAAAAACAAAAATCATAGCGCCCGATTTTGATGATAAAATTAAGTTTAACAATCTAAATAAATCTAAACATTATCTGAATAATGCATATTTTCAACTATCAAAAATCAAAGAGTATTTCTTAGAAAACCCAGATGAAAAAGAATTATTAAAGGACAAATTCGTAAAATTATACAAATCATCTATTGAACTATTTCCTAATGATGAAGAAATGCAATTCCATTATATTTTGAATCAATCGTCTCCAGATAATAAAGCTTGTGTAAAAAATGCTGTTATTGCTTTAATGGCAATATATTTTGAAGCTTGTGATATATTTAAGGAACCAGAATGATACTACCAAAAAAACATATATCAATTTATGAATCGCTTCTAGGTTTAAGTAATTTTATACATCTGCAATTAAGAGAAAACGAACTAACTGTTGATGAACTTTGGACCAAATATCAAAAAATAAATAATTCAAAAAAGTTTCCAGCGAAACATAACTTTGATAATCTTATCTTAGCTATTGACATTTTATTTAGTTTGAAAAAAATAAAATTAAATCAAAAGGGAAAATTAGAAAATGAGGCTTATTAAATTATCTAGCAGCATAAAAACTTTTAAGACTGTTAACTTTAATAGCCACGGTTTTACTTTCATTTTAGCTGAAAAAAAGGACAATGAAATAAAGACTAAATCTTCTTTTAATGGAGTTGGCAAATCCCTAATAATATATCTAGTTCACTTTTGTCTTGGTTCTCAAGATAATTCTGATATAAAAAATAAACTTTCTGATGAATACTTTGAATTGGAATTTGAAATTGAGGGACAGATTTATAAATCAAAGAGAGAAACTTCTCATCAAGAATATATCTATCTAGATAATGATAAACTAAAAGTAAAACAGTTTATAGAAAAAATTAAGGAGTTAATCTTTCCAGAGAGTACAACAAAATATTTAACATTCAAACATTTACTATCAAGATTTATTAGACCATTTACATATTCCTACGCTTCTTGGAACCGATGGTTGCCAAAAGAATATAAGATTGATCATGTTCCAAATCTGAACACCTTACACTTATTTGGGATTGATTCTGAGATAATTTTAAGAAAATTTGAATTAAAAGAAAAATTAAAAGACTATGAAAGCAAATTGAAATCATTTAGGAAAGATCCTATTTTACAAGAATATTTTAAGGATGCCAATAAAGATTTAAGTATAGATATAGAGACTCTTAAGCAAAGCATAGAACTAAAACAAACTAAATTAAAATCTTTAAATTTCTCAGAAGATTATTATGAGATTGAATCAAAAACAGAGAACTTAGCTATAGAATTAAGGAAAATAAATAATAAAAGAATTCTTTTAGAAAATGCATTAACAAATATTGAAAACTCTTTGAAAAATGATTTTAGTAAGAATTCTGAATTTGTATTAGGGGTTTATGATATGTTAAAAACATCTATGAAAGATGATGCTCTAAGAGAACTTAATGAAGTTATGAATTTTCATACATCCTTACTAGCCAATCGTCAAAAAAGATTAAAAGAAGAGAAAAAAAGAATTATCAGAGAGATAGAATTAATAAAACAAAGATTCCAAAAAATGACTAAAGAACACAACTCGTATTTAGAACTTTTAAATAAAAATGCACCTTTTGAACAAGGATTAGCAATAAAAGAAGACATAAACAAACTAACTCAAAAATTAACTAGGTTGCAACAGTATGATGAGATTATAGAGAAATATAAATCTAAAATATCTGATAAAAAATTAGAAATTGAGGAAGAAAACAAATCAGCAGATGATTATTTGAAAGAAGTAAAAGATTTAAGATTTAATATTGATAGTAAATTTAAAGAACTAATTGATTCTTTTTATGACAATAAAGAATCATACATTAGCATAAAGAATAATATTGGTAATAATACTATAAGGTTTAATCTAAATGTAAAAGTTGAAGACGATTCTTCAAATGGGGTTAGAGAGATTGAGATATTTTGTTTTGATTTAGTCCTATTTTATTTAAAAAAGAATGCACATATCAATTTCATATTTCATGATAGTAGATTGTTTGCAAATGTTGATCCTACTCAAATGATAATCGCTTTTGAAATACTTTCAAAGTTAATTGAAGAGAAGGATATTCAATACATTGTTTCATTAAATGAAAATCAATACAATGAAATAAAAGAACAATTTAATTTAGTCAATAAATTAGAAGAATTTGATAAAATCTTTAACGATGAAACAATAAAACTTAGACTTACTAAAAATGATGAAGGGAAATTATTAGGATTTCAAAAAGATATAAATTATGATAAAACTTGATGCCATTCATCAATATAATTACTCAAGATGTAATTCTTAAGATATTACTTTAGCTTTTTTAGCAATGAATTATCTAAAAATGGCAATAATATTTATATATCCTGCTATTCTAGAAATAATGCAATGAAAATAAGTGAAATTACACGTAGGGGGATCATTGATTACTTACTTATTGAAGATAACAGACTCTATAAGAGATTAGGACTCATAGATTTCTTAAAAAGAACTTGGGATTTGGAAAATATGCCATCCACAGACCATAGATTCAAAAATGCTGAAGGAGACATTTGGCAACATATGGTTAACAATAATGATTGGGAATATAGCCATTTGCTAAATAACTACTTAAATTTGTTAAAATGTGATGATGATATATTTATTTGTTTTATTGAGAATTGTGCACATCCTGTGCTGTCGAATAAAGATGATATTATTTTAGTGAGAGTTCAAAGTTTTAATAAATATCTCGAAAAAGATGGGTTCAAATTGGAAAATACATCTGAAATTTCTGGAAGACCAATTTATACAATCCAACCAATTAAGGGATTTAGTTTTGAAACAAAATTCAAAGAAAAATATGAAGTTGTATTATCATTTGCAGGGGAAGAAAGAGATTACGTCGAAAAAGTTGCTAAATATTTAAAAGATAAAGGGGTCAAAATATTTTATGATAAATATGAAGAAGTCACTTTATGGGGGAAGGAGTTAACAGAACATCTTGATAAGGTTTATAGAGGAAGTGCAAGATATTGTATTATTTTTATCTCGAAGAATTATAAGGATAAAGTCTGGCCAACTCACGAACGAAGAAGTGCTTTTGTTAGAGCATTACATGAAAAAGAAGAGTATATTTTACCTGCAAGATTTGATAGTACAGACATTCCTGGTTTAAGACCAAGCATAGGGTATATCTCTTTAGAAAATAAATCTCCTCAAGAGTTTGCTATATTAATTTTAAAGAAACTTGGTAGGTTATGAATTAATAAAGGTTTCTCTTTATTTTTATTTCTAGATAGATATTCATAACTAAAAATAGATATAAAATAGGAGTTATTAATCCCAATCTCCTTTTAGGGCTTTAAACATACCTGAAAATTTTAGGTTATAGGCATTCCTATATTCTTTCTTAAAATTTTCAATTTCATCACCATCTCTCACACTCCAATAAAAGTAATAATGTCTAGGGCTTTCTTTGATTATCCTTCTAAAAAGAGGCAGATTGCCTGATTCGATACTTTCAATAGTATCGGAAGGTAAGTCATTAGTCACTATCCTACATTGTCCTGCCTGAATGTGGGGTTTTGTTCTTTCTGAATCTAAGTAGGCTGCTAGATAAGCATTTCCTAACAAAAGATTTTTTTCAATACCTTCAAACTCAATCCGTTCTTGATATTTAAATTGCCCATAACATATTGACGAAGTAAGCATAAAACCTTTCTCTAACATTCTTTTATTTAGGTCACTAATAACATTTAATAATGCTTTAAGCTTATTAATATTATTCCCATTACGTACAAATAGGACACCACAATCTGAAATAAATAATCCTTCAACTTTTACAGTTTGATTACTAGATTGGGGGAGCAGAGAACTATATCCAATATTATAGAATGAATCTAAAGCTTTCCATGCTTTCTTTTCTTGTTTCATTAACTCTTTAAATCCAGATAAATCCACAAAAGCGACAAAAGTTTGCCCCTCAAAATTTGGTATTGGCATTTACAAATCCCCATCTATATCTTCCATGCTAAGAGTGGTAAGATGCATTTCAAAACTATTAACAATATTTGAATCATCATCATTAGTTATCAATTTCCATGAAGGTTTCCCATCAGTGAATTCCTTAACATATAATTCTTTATCATTGTTAATTTTAAATAAAGTCAAAGATTTTCCTCTCGAAATGCTCATATATTCTGTTGCTGAATCGGTCTTAAAGAATAGCGCCTTTCCACCATTTCTGTATGTCCAACCATATTTGTCAAGTAGCCCTTCATTGATTAACACATTTCCAATTTTCCTAACAAAAGCAATTTTGGTGTAATCCCCACAATAGATACAAAATACATGTTCTCCTTTTTCTGTTGGCTCACCAGAAGCTTTAAAGCAATGGGTCAACTTAAACTGTTTTGCTAATTTCGCTATCTGTCTGAATACTTCAAAGAAATCTTGGTTTGGAATAAACAATAACCACTTGCCAACATTATTTTTATAAACCCCTTCTTTAATATTATGAAAAGGGTCAGGGTCTTCTGGATGATTAAGAACTTTAACATAATTCCATCCAGGATAAGGGGGAATAAATTTCTCAATGTTTGTACTATTCTGAATTACTGAATCTTCATCAAATATTATTTTCCCCATTAATCATAGATAATATGATTTAATATAAAATATTATCCTTTTTATGAACGGAACTCCCCTAAGTTCTAACGAACATATAATCTGCTACGCAGTAATTAATAAGTTGGCAAAAACTACGGCGACAACTGGATTTACGGTGGGTTTTCGAACTTTTCGGACGAAATTTTGTCTCACTACGTATGGCAAAAGAACTTAACAAAGTGTTATACGCAATTAAATTTAGTGGCATTAGTGGATAGGGGACAATTTTAAACTAAACGAACTAAAAAACAAATGTGGGGGAATTCCGTAACGAACGACCACTGGACACTGGACATTTGCACGTAAGATATATAAACTATTGAAGATAATCTAATATAAAATGTTTGATATGAAAATAAGTACTGCAATAATTGTTGATTTATTTTTGGGAATGTCAGGGATCTTGTTTTGGTTCAGTGATAGCTTCGCACAAGCATTAGGAGTGGTGGGTTTCTTTAAGAGACTATTCGCAGGGATTGTATGTTTTGTTATTCTAGCAATTGTTACATTCATTGCTACTAGAAACTAAATAGCAATATTTATTAAGAGACAGTTCCATTTATAAGTAAAGAGGGTTTAAAAGATGGTGAATGAAAGAATAACTGAAGATTTTTTCAGAGATAATATAAAAAAAGATGAATTATATAAAAAAAGTAAAATAATTCTTGAAGAACAATCTTCTAAAAATATTAAGATAAATAAACTTTTGAAAAATGCTTCAAAAAGCGGAATTGGTGGAGGTCGTCCTGAATTTGTAATTCAATTTAAAGAAGATTCAGATTTAATAATTATTGTAGAATGTAAACCAAATATTCATTTTCATAAATCAAAAGAAGGAAATAAATATAAAGATTATGCGGTAGATGGTGTTTTATTATACTCTTCATTTTTGTCTAAAGAATACGATGTACTTTCCATTGCAATAAGTGGTGAAGAAAAGAATAATTTAAGAATTTCTCATTTTTTACAATTAAAAAATATTAAAGAAGCTCATAAAATTTTTCAAGAAGACAAATTGTTATCCTTAATTGATTATTTAAATGGATACAAAACAGACGAAAAAAAATTTAATCAAGATTACCAAGAGTTACTAAAATATTCTAAAATTCTTAATGATAAATTACATACAATAAAAATTCCTGAATCTCAAAGAAGTCTTTTAATTAGTGGCGTTCTAATTGCTTTAAGAGATAAAGCATTTTGTAATGCTTATAAATTCCAAAAACCTAAAGAACTATCTGAAAATTTAATCAACACAATTAAGAACAAATTAACGGATGTTCAAAATGAACACATAGCTGAAATTATTACTACTTATAGTTTTATTAAAACCCACACAATAATATCTAAAGAAGAAAATAGATTAAGAGATATCATCACAGAAATAGACGAAAAAATAAACAATTTTATGAGAACATACAAGTATTATGATGTTCTTGGGCAATTTTATATAGAATTTTTAAGATATGCCAATAATGATAAAGGATTAGGAATTGTTTTAACACCACCACACATTACAGAGCTTTTTTCTGAAATAGCAAATGTGAACAAAGATAGCATTGTGCTAGATAATTGTGCAGGAACTGGCGGATTTTTAATTTCGGCTATGAGAAAAATGATCAAAGATGTCAAGGGGGACAGTAAAAAAGAAGAAAATATTAAAGATAAACAAATTATTGGGATTGAATTTCAACATGATATTTTCGCTTTATCCTGTTCTAATATGTATATTCATGGAGATGGGAGAAGCAATTTAATAAAGGGTTCTTGTTTTGATGAGAAAATAATAAAACATGTTAAGAAATTCAAACCAAATGTCGGATTTTTAAATCCCCCTTACAAATCTACAAAAACAGATAAAGAAGAATTAGAATTTGTTTTAAATAATTTAGATATACTTCACAAAGGTTCGTTATGTATTGTAATTGTTCCTATGAGTTGTGCTTTAGCTCAAAGGGGAATTGGATTAACATTAAAAGAAAAATTATTAAGAGAACATACTTTAGAAGCTGTTTTTTCTATGCCAAAAGAGTTATTTTATAATTCAGATGTTGGAGTGAATACATGTATAATGGTTTTCAGGGCCAAAGAAAAACATTCTACAAATTATAAAACGTATTTTGGATATTGGAAAGATGATGGTTTTATAAAAAGAAGACAAGGGAGAGAAGATTATAATAATAAGTGGAATGAAATAAAAAGATGTTGGCTAAATAATTATAGAAATAAAGAAGAAATTGTAGGGCATAGTATAAAAAAAGTTGTCTCTGCTGAAGATGAATGGTGTGTTGAAGCATATATGAAAACAGATTATTCCAATTTGACTAAAGACGATTTTGAAAAAACACTAAAAGAGTGTATAATTTATTCTTTGAGGAGCGGACTAATAAAAAATGTATCTGAAAAATCTATAACTAACCATTCATTAAGTTTAAATATAAATAATTGGAAAAATTTTAAGATTGTCGATCTATTTGATATTAAGAAAGGTGAAAGATTAGTCAAAGAAGAAAGAATTGAGGGTAACATCCCATTGATTACAGCAACTTCTGAAAATAATGGAGTTGTAACTTATATTTCTTATGACGAATTTAAAGATAGTAAAAAGATTTTTCGAGATAAATTAACTATTGATATGTTTTTTAATGTATTTTACCATAATTATGAATATTTCAGTGATGATAATGTCCATACTTTAATTCCAAAAAATAATTCTTTAAATAAATATGTTTGTTTGTTTTTAGCAACAACTTTAAAAAAACTCCAGTATAAATATGATTTTGGTAGACAAGTAAGGTTACAAAGATTAGATTTTGATGAAATCAAACTACCAATAGATAAAAAAGGAAATCCTGATTGGCAATTTATGGAAAGTTATGTAAAATCATTACCATACAGTTCAAATCTTTAGACAACATTAATACGGAATTCCCTCCAACAAACGACTAACTAAAATTGTCCACTTGATACTTTGTCTTGAAGTATCACTTTGTTCTCTGAATAAACTGAACATACTTTAGAATGGATAACAAAGACATGGCCATTTGGTTAATCATTGCAGTTGCCTTGGGATTGTTTGCTTATTCATTAGTTAGTATTTTTGTTAATGGTTTTCAGATGTATAAACTGTATACTTTAATATTGGGTGTTGTTAATCTAATAGCAGTTTATTTGCTTAAAAAATATCAATAATCCTATTAAAAATTTTATTTTCATTTCTTTTCATCCTTTGGCGGCGTATATTCCTCTATAGAATAACCTGCATAGTCATCAAGACTAAATTCTTTCTGCTCGAGCCTCTTAAACAATGTCCAAGCCTCTTCTGTATCTATATCCATCGTCAAATAAGGTTTAGCTGCAGATATGACAAACTCTAAGGTACCTTTTTGCCTGCCATCCTGGTATACCACTATGTCAAGCATATAAGCCAGATAGTTGTTATAAAGTTCTGGATCAGATGTACTAATAGTTGCACTTTCTTGGTCACTTGTATTGATGGTTGTTGTGTATGTTGTGATCAGCTCGTCTAAGTCAATGTTGTATAGCTCTTTACTCGTAAGCATCCAGAAAGGCAGCATAGAATCTCCGGCTTCGCCAAGATTTCCTAGCTGCCTGATGTCTTCAATGTAATCAACATCGCCTGACAGTGCATCTTCAGTGAGAGGCAGAGTTATTGATATATCTAAATCATCCTTGTCAATCATCCAGCGCATTAGGTAGGCTTTTTTATTTATTTTAATTCCAGAGATGCCCTCCCAGTATTTGCTGGTCTCTTTTGTCACATAAATAGACAAATCCCTTTTTGAACAACCAGAACAGTGAGCAGTTTCATAGATATATTTAAAACCCTCCTTTAGCTCAAGCAACGGCAGCTTTAGGGTAAAACCTTTCCTGGTTGTTTTTCCTATGGCAGGGCTAACAGAAACAGTTATTTTCCTTTGAACCAGGCAGCCACTTAACTCACACTCACTTAAACCTTTTGTAAGATCTTGGCTCCTGGTACAGAAAACATCGCCCTTTCTGCCAAATACGTATATCCTTACATCACTCATATTCATGTTTGCCTCAAGGCTGAGAATCAGTTTTCCTGATTCAGCTTTTACATCCCTTATCCTAACCTCTGGTAAGGTAAGTGTAAAATCTCTTGTTATCATCTCAGCTTTTGGAGGACTAACAGAAACTGTAATTCTTTCTTTGATTTCACAATCTGTTAACTCAGCTTCTGTTACACCTTTAGCTAAATCTTCATATTTGGTACACAATATTTGGTTGGTCTCATCGATGATATCTATCCTTACGTTATCAGTGGCATCATCTGCATCCAGGGTGACAACTATATTTCCCGATTCAAATTTTGTGTCTTTTAATCTAACATCCGGTAATTCAAATTGAAATTCCCGCGTGGCAATGCCCCCGCCAGGCGGGCTGACAGAAACAGTTATTCTCTCTTTTGCTTTGCAATCAGTTAGCTCAATCTGTGTGATGCCTGCTATCAGGTCTTTATATCTTGTACACAGTAGCTGATCCACGTTATCGACAATGTCAATTCTGGCATTTTCAACGCTGGCATTTGTGCTCAGGGTCACGATTATTCTTCCTGCTTCGTACTCAGCATTTCTGATCTGGAATTCAATTCCTTGCACAACCTTTGTCTCCTGCTGAACACAACCACTAATAAAAATAGTTAGAATTAAAAATGAAATTATGAAAATTAATGCCTTTTTCATGATTAACACCTCTTTAATTTATTAATAATCATACTATTATTTAAATATTCCTCAAAGGTTACTATTATTCTTGTTTCTGATGTAATGCTTAGCTTTTTCGAGAGAACAGAATCCCCCTTTTGTATATTAACTAGGATATGCTTCGCCTTTGATATAATTAAAATTGTCCCTAGATGGGATTGTTTGCTTATTCATTAGCCAGTATTCTTGTCAATGGTTTTCAGATGTATAAACTGTATACCTTAATATTGGGTGCTGTTAATCTGATAGCAGTTTATTTGCTTAAGAAACCATAACATCCCCAGATTGTATATAATTCTTTTAACCTACTAAATAGATGTTAGTTTCAATTGGCGGGCTCACTTTTAATGTAAAAACAAGAAATCATCAATCAGATGATTTATAAGATTTTAACAATTCTTCATTATAAGACATTCTACCAGTGGCGTCTAAAGACAAAATAAGTTCTTTTTTATCGTCTTTTCCTTTAATATATGCATTTATCATATCTATGTTGTCATGCACATCAAATCTGCCAGGACTATCCCGCGATTCGTGTTTTATGACTAATGATTCGTGTTCTTTTAGTTGACCTTCAATATAAATGGCTCTATCTAAAAATTCTGGGAATTTTTTATTAACTTAAATTCTTGAAATGTTTTCTCAACTTTGGATTTAATATTTTCCATATTATCCATTAATCCTTACACCTTTATAAATCTTTCTATTGTTACTACTTTTAAAAGACTATAAAACAAAAGGTTTATAAAGGGATAAAACCATCTCAGCTTATGATAGAAGAAAAAATCAATGAAGAAGTAATAGACCTTGAAATAATGCATAAAAAAGAATTTAAAATTATTGAAGGCATAAAAACTTCTCCTTTGATTAAAACTGATAAGAATCCTGCTGTCTTATTAGTTCATGGTTTCGGTGCAAACAAGCATGAGGATGTTTTATTTGATGAAATTGCCCAAATTCTTGCAGAAGAATCAATTTTAAGTTATAGGTTTGACCTTATGAAAAAAGGAGAAAACAATAATGAATACATAGAACCCCCATTATCAACACAAAGAATGTATTTAAAACATATTCTTAATTATATAAAAAAACAGCCAGAAACAGATATTTCAAGAATAGGCATTCTAGGTCAGTCACTTGGCAGCCTTGCCACTATCATAACAGCAGGGGACAAAGAAATAAAAAATAGCAAGCCCTTATTAAAAACTCTTGTTCTTATGGGTGCTTCAAGTAATATAAAAGATACCTTAAAATGGTATATAGAAAGCAAAGGTATTGATTATAATCCAAATGAACCAATAATTATAGAAAAAAGTGATAAAAGAAAGATTATCATCAATCCAAATTTTTGGAAGGATCTTGAGAATCATAACGGAACAAAAAAAATAAAAAAATGCAATCATTGTTCTTTGCTTTTTGTAAGGGGAGATAATGATAATATTATTAAGAAAGAATACAGTAATAATATTTACTCAGAAGCATTAGGTAAAAAAAAGATTATAACTATAAAAAACGCTGACCATGGATTTAATCCTAATAGGGATGAACTTTATATTGCACTAAGGCAATGGTTCAGAGAAGAACTAGTATAAATGATTTTTAATTAAAAGGACCTAACAGTACCCAATGTTATATGAAATTGATTTGAAAAAAGGCATTATTCTTTTATTATTGGATTTTCTTTGATATCTTTCCTAAAATTTTCCAACTCTGATTCTTTAATTTCAGGAAAATTATTCATTCGAAATTCACATTTCTTGCAAATATCAAATACTCCGGCACTTGTTGCTTC
>Ga0268278_1000936_pt1 | contig 18205 bp, 9 predicted proteins | sample saktaG_3_FD_190135 | JGI IMG/M metagenome (GOLD analysis project Ga0268278, IMG submission 190135) | Saline water microbial communities from Sakinaw Lake, British Columbia, Canada - sak_2010_1_5_55m | ecosystem: Environmental > Aquatic > Non-marine Saline and Alkaline > Saline ...
TTGAAGGCGAATTTACCTGCAGGTAAATTCGCCTTCAAGTTCAAGCCCTCCTGCCGGAACACTGCCGACCATGTACTGGGTTATCTCGGAAGCTGCATCTCCAAGATAATATCCAATATTATAAAAGAGAACCGGAAAAACTGTCTGGTAAATGATATTACTCCAATCATTATTAAAATCGATTGCAGAAAGCAGCAGGTTATCTTTGATCAGAAGCACCGGACTGCCATTATCCGCAGCAAGGAGCGGAACAAAATCGGGTGCAGAAATTTTCCACATCTTTGAGATGTCGGAAGTTTTAAAATGTTCATCAGAAAGCACGGCGCAGATCGGATGTGCGCGGTTAACAAAATCAATAACCGAATACTCTTCTTCAACATTCTTATAATGTATATTATGCCCGATAAGCCATTCCTGTAAGTCCCCCTGCTGAAGCATATACTCGTCCGGGATCAGAAAAATTGCTTTCCCCTTTTGCATAATATCATCTGCATAAAACCGCATTTTCTCATCAAAAGAACTCACTGCATACAATATGAACAATTGATTATTCTCGACGATCTGTTCATTCATTTCCTGCGGAGTTTTTTGCTCCCATTGCTGCTGTGTTATCACATCAAGAATAGATGAAAGAGCCGGGGGTAGTTCTGTCGAGGAGATCACGCAGATCTTCGGACTGCTCTGCACAGGAAAATTAAAATAAAACACATTATCGTCAGGGAGCATTTCGTCTTTTGCCCGAACCTCGCCAAAATGAAACCGTTCTCCCTGCTCGGGCACTTCAAAAGTAAGCTGTTTCGATTGATAGGGATTCAGATCGAGCGCTGTTTCTGCGCGGGTAATATTATTCAAAACCAGTGATACAATAACATCAGAAAGAGGTTCTGATGAATTATTTTTAACCTCTGCACGAATGACAGGATTATTTGTCTCACTTAAAATTTTTGGAATGAACCGGGCGCTTACCGAGCTTACATTTTGCCTTGTGCTGTCCTCTCCAACCGGTATTACAAAAAGATCGGCAGGAAGTCTTGCATTCTGAATGTCCTTCCATGGCATCCTCTGCTCGTCTGTGATTAAGTATATTTCCTTGTTGATCATATCGGTCTTTTCAAGTTGTGGCTTTATGCTCTCAAGAACCTGAAGCAAGGACGCAGTATTATCGGAAATCGAGACTGATTGCAGTTCTCTTATTGCCTGGGACGGGGTCGTAAAATAATCATGCTCAGCATTATATGCTCCATCCAGGCTTACAAGCATTACCCGATCTTTATCGTTCAAGAGCTCAAGTATATCCTGTGCTTTCTTGTGAGCTTCAGAGAAAAGAGTATTTTCTTTTTCCAGGTAATTCATGCTGAAGCTGTTATCAACAATGAGAGCTATCGCGGTTGGTGCATGTGAAGTACTTTTTTGCGGAAGCAGGGCTTTTATAACAGGTCGCGCGAGTGCAAGGATGAAAAATATGATGATTAGTATCCTTGTAATGAGAAGCAAAAGTTCCCGCAATCTGAGAAGCCGGGATTTTTTCTTCTGGACTTCTTTGAGAAATCGCAACGAGCTGAAGTATACAATTTTTGGTTTGTATTTAATGAAAAGATGGATGAGGATGGGGATAATTGCTGCGACCAGACCAATGAGAAAAAGGGAGTTAAGAAAAGATAAATTCATGACATCTGTGAATATTTTCTGGTTTGGTTAATTGTTAATGAGATTTATTGTATTTCTGCGTGGAAAAATTTTGAAAATTAAATGAGACACACCTCCCTCCGATAAATCGGAGTACTCCTCTCAAGAGGAGATTTTCTCTGTGTCCTCTGTGCACTCTGTGGTTAATTTTTTTTTTATTTCGATTCATCAGATCAGGAAAGTTCCTTATCGTACACACGGTAGATCTTATATATCTTCCCGCCCATGCGTTCGATAGGACGACACATGCGAATATTATCTTCCAGAACCCATGACATCTCTCCGCTGGGTATTCCCTTTTTTTCACATGTCTTGATAGTCTCATAATACAACACTGTATCAATACCGATATTTTTATAATTTTTCACTATACCGAGTGTGACAACACGAACCTGAGTTATGTGCTTCATAGCAAAGAGAAGTTTAAGCCATCCAAATGGTAAAAGCCTTCCATTCCTTACTTTGATAAGTGCCTGGTTCACGTCCGGAAGCGTGAGTGAAAAGGCGATTGGTTTATCCTTAATATACACAATATATGCCAGATCAAAATCAATAATATCCTTCAATTCTTTTGCGAGATGCACCAGCTCTGGCTGGGTCATAGGTACGAAGCCCCAGTTATCCTGCCATGCGTTGTTGTATATTTCAAAAATTGTCTCAACATCTTCCAGGAAGTGCTTCTTGCAGAGTTTTCTGATTGTATAATTCCTGCGCTCTTTGATCTTATCTATAATTCGTTCAAAACGTTCTGGCATTCCGTCGATATTCTTATAAAAGGCAACCAGATCTTTTGCTTTATGAAAGCCGAATTTCTCGATAAAACTTTCATAATACTGGGGATTGTAGCTCATCATCACGACCGGTGGTGAGTCAAATCCTTTTACCAGCAGACCACACTCATCATTTGTGGAATAATTCATAGGACCGCGAATGATATCCCTACCACGCTCCTTCAGCCAATCTGACGCAGTGCTAAAGAGTGCTTCGGCGGCTTCATAATCCGGCATGCATTCAAAAAAGCCGAAAAATCCAACCTTGTCTTTATGAAAATCATTGTGGGTATGATTGATATGTGCAACAATTCTTCCCACCGGACGTTCCCCGCGATATGCGATAAAAAATTGGGCTTCAGCGTTCTTGAAATATGCACCCTTTTCTGGATAGAATCTCTCTTTTTCCACGCTTATAAGGGGTGGCACCCAGTTCTTATCGTTTTTATAAACTGTCCATGGGATATGAATAAAGGTCTTAAGATCAGTTTTTGATTCTACTTTTTTAACTGTAATTTCTTTTGTATTTGTCATCTATATCTCACTACTGTGTCTTCTTGAAATAAGAAAATTCACCACGCCCATTACAACCGATGCGAACAGTAAGTACTTCACATCCACCTTCACATTTTTCAGAGGATTATAAAAATAACTCACCATCGGCACCATAATGACCATGAGATATTTTGAAAAACGGATCTGTTTATAGGCAAGAATAATTATGCCGGAAATCATCGCCACGATAAGGGTGGGAACAGGGGCAAAATACGCAAGCAAGGCAAGGTATGGAAGAATGCTGTGCCCTCCCAAAAACCGGTGTATCACAGGAAAATAATGTGCAATCACTGCCGCAAGACCAACAAGCATGAGTAGAACGGGATTGTTATTCAAGAAGAAATACTGGGTAAGGAAAAGAATGAGATACACTCTCATAAAATCTATGAGCCAGCAGAAAATTCCAATTGCTTTACTCACATTCCTGTACACATTCCCGGCATCGGCTGTGAAATTTCCCGCCTTGTAGATATTCACTTTGCTATAAAAACGCGTAAATAAACGCGCAAAGGAAAATGACCCGACAAGGTACGCTGCCATGATCAATAGAATTTCTTTAAATATTAAGCTCATAAGTTTAAACCAAAAGCCCGAAGGGCGTCCTTAACGTCAAGAATTTCTTGAATGGGATTATCACAAATAACTCGCCAAACAGCCCATTTAATCGCTGTTATTTTCGGAAAAATCCCTGAATTGGATGCTATATAATTTTTTATAAAGATTATCCTGCTCGATCAATTCTTCGTGTGATCCCTGCTCCGCGATAATGCCTTTATCTATCACAACTATCTTACTGCAATTTCTGATCGTGGAAAGTCTATGCGCAATAATGAGCGTTGTCCTGTCTTTCATAAGTCGGTATATCGCTTCCTGAACCTGATATTCGGATTCGCCGTCGAGTGAAGAAGTCGCTTCATCAAAGATGAGTATCTGCGGATTTTTCAAAATAGCTCTTGCGATCGCAATGCGCTGCTTCTGCCCGCCTGAAAGCTTCACGCCACGCTCTCCGATAATGGTTTCGTATCCCTCTTCAAGTTGCAAAATAAACTCATGAGCGTTTGCTGCTCTCGCTGCCTGAACGACATCTTCACGTGAGGCATCCTGCCTGCCATAGGAAATATTGTGCGCGACCGTGTCATCAAAAAGGATAACTTCCTGGGTCACCATGCCCATGAGATTCCGAATGTCATCCATTTTGTAATCCCGCATATCTATATTATCTATCTTGATCGCACCATTTGTAGGGTCATAAAATCTGAGCAGTAAGTCCATCATAGTGGACTTTCCCCCTCCGCTTGGACCGACAAACGCAACTGCTTCTCCTTTTTTTATTGTAAGATCAATATCTTTCAGCACAATATCAGATGTCGGGTATTTGAACGACATATCATTAAATACGATAGAATCGGTAAAAACACTTATAGATTTTGCATCATCCTTATCTACAAGTAAAACGGGCTCATCGATAACTTCAAAGACCCGCTCTGCAGCAGCAAGCCCTTTGTTGATCTCGGAATAAACTCGCGCAATTTCTTTTATGGGATGCAAACTGGCAAGCAGGGCAACAAGAAAGAGTGAAAATTTTCCGGCACTCATCGCATTATTAGGATTCAGCACAAGCAGTCCGCCATACCATATAATGACGAGTGTGATCATGATCGACATGAATTCCGTAAAAGGGGTCACCAATTGGCCTGCTCTTATCATATGCACGGACTTTTTATAGAACTTCCTATTCTCTTTCAGGAAACGGACTTTTTCATAATTGCCCATTGCAAATGCTAACACAATGCGAATATTCATGATCGTTTCCTGCAGGATAGAAGTAATATCAGCAAATTTCTGCTGCACTTTCCTACTCCTTCGCTTCAGTGCGCTGGAAATCAAACTCACGGTAACCGATATTGGGATGACAACAAAGAGTGTCATAAGAGACATTCGTACGCTGACCGTGACCATCATAAAGACATACACAGAAACAAGGAGGAGATTTCTTAGGAGACTAGTTGCAGAATTGAGGGTCATGCCGCGGATCATTTTCACATCATTAACTGCCCGGGAAATAATCTCTCCAAGTTTGTGGCTATGAAAGAATTCGAGGGGTTTTTTGAGAAGGGCTCCGTAAAAATCATTTCGGACGAACATAATGACCTTCTCCCCGATCTGATTAAAAATGATCTGCTGAAAGTACATCGAGAGGCTTCGAATAAAAAACAGTATCGCAGCAAACACAAGGAGCAGTTTCAGGATCATGCTCTTAGAATTTCTCTCTGAAAATTCCTTCAAAGAAACACCGATTTCCTCTTTTATCTTATCAAAACGATCCTTCTCTTTCCAATTGTGTTTGATTGCCTGCACACTTTGGTCAATAATCCATCCGGCTTCTTTGAAAATGTATGAGAGTGTCGATGCGCTTCTACTCGCTTCGTCTGCCTTCCATTCCTCGTCTGTCTGTTTTACAAAGATCTCATCGACAACCGGATAGACAATCCCAATTGAAACGCCGCTGAAGGACGCATAAACGATGAGCACAAACAGACCAAGTAACGCTTGTGGCCAGACCCATTTCAGGTAGGATAGGATGCGGAGAAAAAGTTTCATAATGAACTATATATTAATCAAATCTGTAAGAAAGTAAAACAGAAATTGTCGTTTGGGTGAAATCGCTCTTATAATACACGGGATTCACATATTCCCCCTGCTCTGCAAGTGCGATGTTCTCTTCATTCACATTGCAGTCTGTATAGCGGAAGCCGAATTCTGTCTCAAGTTCGGGAAGAATCTCATAGGAGCATTTAAAAGAAAAGGTATTTTTTGTATATTGATGCCCATAGAGAAATTTCTCCACCGGTGGGATCTGATATTGATATTTTATGCTGTCCTGCGCCCCTTTCCTGTACAGAGAGTAATCGGCAGAAAATTTTAATTTGCTGTTGGGCTGATAATCAATCCCGAAGTAGAGATTATCTGCATTCTGTCCAGTCCAGTAGCCCATCCAGTAATCGTCAGAAGTTGCAAAATTTATAGGGAATTTGTGTGTATACACCCAGGGATTCAGGTGAGTAAATTCGATGCGAAAATCGAGTCCTGTCATGAAGGGTTCGACAATGTATGCACCAAGTTGATATGCAACATAGTTATGGGACTCATTCTTTTTGAAGATTTTTGATAATGCGATCTCGTCTATAAGCAGGGAGCCATAGGTCTTGACGCCATAGAAGGGAATCCACTCATAGTCCAGTCCGATCATTTCATTGTCCTGATCGTTGGTGTAACGCTGTGCAGACCAGAAAAGCATAATAGGAATAAAATAAACAAACTCCGCATCACGCTCCCCATAATAGAGGAGCTCGCTCAGACCAAAACTGAATCTGTCTGAAGGTGCAATCTCAAGCCGGTGCGCAGCCACGTATTTCTTTTTATAGAATTCCCGATCAAACTCCTGGTCGCCATAATTTATCCAATAAGAAGTGCTGTCGTCGAGGATGTTGCTTTCCAGCCAACCATGAAAATAGACGAATCTTAACCAGTCATTGAATTTTACGCACACCATAATTTGTGGGTATGATGGCGCTTTATTGCTGAGAGAAACCGAGCCCGTGTGTCCGCATCCCCAGAAATTCGAGAATCTTCCGATCGTTATATCTGCATATTTTGTAGAAAATGAAACGGCAGCATCCACTTCTTCATAGTAGTAACTTCCATCGCGCTTGTGCTCGACGCCTATTCCCTGCTCGGGACAATCTATTTTCTTTACATCAAAAATGTTTCCGCGAACTGCATTGTTTACTCCATCAAAAGAGAATCCGATATTATCTCCCAGATAACCAAAGATATATCCTCCGCCTGTAAGCCTCTGGTAATTTTCCGCAAAGGTCGATGTGTCGCTACTGTTAAAATGATATTCCGCCTGGAATTTCGGCTCAAAAGAGATATAGCTGTCTCCTGAGTAAAATTTATACGGAAATTTTAATAGTTTCCATTTCTCTTTTTCTAAATAGGTCGTATCTGCATCTTCATCAAGAAGTACATTAATAAACTCCTCAATGAATTCATCAGATAGCTCTTGCATGCTCTTTATATATTTCCTCTCGTAAGAAAATTCATCCAAAAATCCTACGAGCTGTTCTATATCAGAGAGAGAAAGGTTTACATACTCATCATAATCATCAACCCGGACAAGATATTCGCGGATATCCTTTCTCGAAATGGGTTTGATGCCGTCATAGTAGCGTCCGGTCATGCCCTTCACCTGCATCCTCTCCAGAAAATCATACACATCATTATTCAGCGGAACCATCACAACCTGTGCAGAAAGAGTAGTGCAGAAAAACGTAACGAGCAATAACAAAATAAAGTTCTTTTTCATTGGCTTCAAATCCTTAACAATGTAAGCAACATCAAACTCCACATATTTGTTGTCAACAAAATCAAAACCCCTAAAATATTGTTATTCCAAAAAATTTGGGGAGAAAAACATGAAAGTCCGACCTTTTACAAAAGACGATAAGGACAGCTATGTTAAAATGGTGAAATACTGTTTTAACATGTCGCAGAAGGATTCCGAGCAATACATACAGGGGGCGCTCAAGTACTGCAGGGGGTTCGTTGCCGAGGAAGAAGGCGCTGTGCTTTCTGCAACGTTCTACTATCCCTTCCATCAGAATATTCACGGGAAGAAATTTAAAATGGCTGGCATTGGCGGCGTGGTTACCATGCCTGAAGCGCGAAATCGGGGAATGGTACGAGAACAATTCAAGGTCATGCAAAACGATATGATCGAGCAGGGATATCTCACCTCCACACTTCAGCCCTTCAAGCCGAAGTACTACCAGAAATTTGGCTGGGCAAATGCCTCGCAAAGAATTCGCTGCAAGATAGACGTTGATGATATTGAAGCAGAAAAAGGCGAGTATGAGTTCATTAGGATCGACAAACCAGTTCCGAAACATTTTGATGCGATTGAGAAAACTTTTGCATCCCATTACAACGGCTCAACCTACAGGAGCACGCATTTCTGGAAAGAAGAAGTAATGTATGCCTGGGAATATTTAAAAGAGCTGTACTATTATATTATCCGGCATCAAGGAAAAGATGTTGCTTATGTAATATACTCTTACCAAAGAATAAAAGATGCTTTCGGGGTAAACCTGAATGTGGTGGATTACGGATTCATTAATTATATGGGAGCTAAGGGTCTATTTGCACTTTTCAAAACCCACAGAGACCAGGTAAAAGATGTGATAATCCATCTGCCGGAAAATTTTGATGTGTATCATTTTGCTCCGTGCAACCATAATGCGATCGGGTGGAGATCCTACATGATGTTCAAGGTGATCAATATTAAAGAAGCCATGCTTTACTATCCCATTCCAAAGGATATTGCTTTTGATTTTGAATTACAGATTACTGATCCTATGCAGGAAAACGAACAGCTCTCCTTCGCCTTTCAAATAGATAAAGGCAAGATCAAGCTCATTGAGAAATCAGCTCATACTTTAAAATGCCGGATCGATTCCTTTTCGCGAATGTTCATTGGGCGAAACTCGATCTATGATCTTATAGATTATAGTGAGGTCGAGATTTCTGAAGAGATCATCAAAAATATAGACAGATTATTCCCAAAAGATATTGTGTTTATCAAAGATATGTTTTAAGGAGTTCCATGAAAAGCAAGGTGTACTTTATCGATTTTCACACGACATTTCAGCGCTCGATCCTCGACAAGATTGGGGATGCGCTTTCGCAGGCAGGATTCAAAGATACGGTTCGGGAACATGACAAGGTTGCAGTAAAAATGCATTTTGGCGCAGAAACAAATTTCGGTGTGATCAATCCGCGATATGTGCGATATTTTGTGGACAAGATTCTCGCTCTTGATGCGAAGCCATTTCTAACAGACACAAACACCCTGTATGCAGGGCATCGAGTAAACAGCGTCGATCATTCCAAGCTGGCTACTCGGCACGGCTATACACAATCTGTAGTTAATGCTCCGGTTATTATAGCGGATGGGCTTGTCGGGCAAAGTGAAGAGATCGTTAAGGTAGATACAAAGGAAACAAAAGAGGCATATATTGGAAGTGATATTCATCATGCGGATGCAATACTTGCACTCACTCATATGACCGGGCATGAAGCAGCGGGATTTGGCGCTTCGATCAAGAATATCGGTATGGGATGCGCCTCCCGCAAAGGCAAGCTCGCCATGCATAGTTCTTCCAGACCGGCAATAAGTGCAGACAGGTGCGTCGGATGTGCGCGCTGTGTGCAGTGGTGCCAGGTGCAGGCGATCAGTATCAAGGAGGATGGCAAGGCACACATTGATGAAAAGGTATGCACCGGGTGCAGTATGTGTATTTCTGTATGTCCGTTCAGCGCAATCAGGATTAAATGGAACACCTCTGCAGATTTCCTTAACACCAAGATAACTGAATATGCCCATGCAGTGACGTCTCATAAAAAAGACAAAATGTTTTATGTAAACTTCATTAATAACCTCACCCGTCATTGTGACTGCATGAATATCCACGGAGAGCACCTTTTGCCGGACATCGGTATTCTCTTTTCAAAAGATATAGTTGCAGTGGACAGGGCATCCATTGATCTTATCAATGAGAAGGCGGGAAAAAATCTCTTCGAAGAACTCTTTCCCGATATTAAATTGGAAAATGTGTTTTCATATGCTGAGAAACTCGGCATGGGCTCGTCTGATTATGAACTCGTAAAGATAAAATAAACCACGGATTAACACAGATTGCACAAAGTATTTAGGGTAGGATATTCCAATACGGTCAATTGGGAACAATTGACTCGACTTCTTTCTTCCTTGTCACGCCGTCTTGTCTGGGTGTATCCGCCAGCTGGCGGAGAAGACTGAAATGAAATGAAGGTGGACCGCTTTTGCACCTATGCGTTTTATCTTACCTTTACCATCTTCCTCACCACTGCATGCCCATTATATTCTAACTTATACAAATATGTTCCGGGTGCTACCTGCTTACCTTGCTCGTCCGTGCCATCCCAGATGATTTTCGTTTTTACCCAGAAATTATTCGTTGTTCCATCGAACTTTCGAACAAGCTGTCCCCTGGTGTTGTATATGGATAGATAATAGTCTTCTACCCTTGTGTAATCCGCCGTGATGAATAATATTTCTGTCTCATTCGTAAAAGGATTCGGGGTATTTTGAAAAAGATACAAATTATGAATAAAACTCGTATCTGGCTGATCAACGCTGACCGTATCCTGGCATTCATATGCACCTATGTCTATTCTCCCATTAAATATTCTCGGATTCCCTGCTAAGTCCGTGGCAGGAAGATGTAGTCCTGTTGTGTCTGGTGTGCCGGCATCGATGCAGGGAGAATATTTTGTTAACTCATAACTGAACGGATCACCTCCAACAAACAGCGGGTCTTCGTCTATGTTACCTTCTCCCCAATAAACGGTACCGTTATTATTGGTGTTTATCGCGTCAATACCGCCATCTACGTTGCAATATTCCAAAGAAGCTGAATTTGGCTCTGCGGTTGGATGAAACCAGATCTCTGTATATGGTTCATTCCTGAGTATCGTATTAATTAAATTTATATGACTGTCATCAACTAATCGTATAGTACCTTCAGAGCAATCCTTGTTATCAACGATAGTACAATTGATAAGATACATGCTATCAAAGCTCCATAACATTGCAATGCCACTACTGATAATCCCATAATTGTTTATAATACTTGAATTTATGATTACCGGACACGAATTATTGCTGCATGATATTGCTCCAAAATTATAACTATCAGGATTTACTACATTATCCATTATTATACAGGAGCTAAGGAGTAACAAAGTATTTACTCTTGAACTTAATGCGACTCCGTTTATCTCATCTGTCGATATTATCTTAACATTGTTTAATGATGCTACACAATCTGAGTATAAAAAAAAGTGAGAAACACCACGGTCGCAATTATTATCTTTTAATATAATATTTTCAAAACGTATTGAAGAATTATAATTAATATTAACTCCTCCAACATAATTTCCCTGGCCATTTATTAGTGAAAAATTTCTTACTAAATAATTTGAAATGTTTCTTATTTCCAATAATATAGCTGTTTGTTCTGCATCAAGAATGCTCAACTCTTGTCCTACCCCTATTAATGAGACATGATCCTTGCCCCCGAGTGAAAAAAACTCACTGGTGGTGGATGGGGAATAAGTACCCTCATCAACAAAAATTGTATTCGGATATGTACTGCCAGATTCCACCATAATCAATGCGTGGTAGATGTTCTGAAAAGCGTTATTCCAACTTAATCCACTGTTCTTATTACTTCCATTAGTGGAAACATAAACATCCTCATTTATTTGTTCTATCTTGTGATGAAGAATATCCATAATTATACTGCCATCATTTACATAGGCATAAAATTTATCCGGCTCCTGTACCGTAAACGTATCGACATAAACTGTCATGTCTCCTTCATAATTATAAATATCACTCCCAACAGGCGAATAATTCATATAGATATTGCATAGGTCTTGCTGAGAAAAGGTAATCTCTGCGTCGTTTTGCTTACATACTCCCCCTCCTTGGATTGATGATAAATTATTATTTATATTTGTTCCCTTTAATGAAGTATTTTGTGATACACCAATATAAATACCTCCTCCCATCCCGGCTTTATTATTTTTTATATTACATTTTTCAATTGTTATTGAAGCGCTATGGATGTTTATTCCGCCACCAAAATGAGTATTATTGGCATAAAATCCATTACCATGTTGTAGTGTAACTCCTATCATGTACGGATTTGTTTCATTTGAATTAACTAATACACAGCTCCCGTTATTATTCCCATCAATAATTGTGTTATTAATGTATGATTCATCTCCTATTGTGTAATACTTACTTGCAACAGTAATGTTTTTACCACTATAATTGATATTCTCATAGTAAGTTCCCGGATATACAAGAACTATATCTCCACTCGATGCATTGTCGATACCATCCTGTATGCTCGTGTAGTCTCCAGTGCCATCTATGTCGACGATTATTGTAGAAGACCAGGTATAAGAAAAGGGTAGGAGGATTAATAGTATGAATATAAGAAAAAAGTGTTTCATCTTTACCTCACCCCCTGTCCCCCTCTCCTAATGCAGGAGAGGGGGTATAGAGGATTCATTGTTTTATTATTTCATCAGTAACATTTTGTGAACAGTACTCTTCTCACCGGAAGTTAGTTTATAGAAATAGATACCATTTTTTACATCTTGACCATACATGTCTCGGCAATCCCACGTAGTCGAGTAATACACATCCTTGGTTCCTGAAGATATGACACCGCCACAATCAATGGTTCGTACCAATTGCCCTCGAATGTTATAGATATTCAGTTCCGTATGTGCAGCATCCTGTTCAGGCATGAACCTGATCGTCGTCATGTTTGTTCTCACCGGATTCGGGTAATTCTGCAACAAGGTCAGTTTGTGAGTAATAGAGGATTCGTCTGTATTCAGTTTTACCGTTGCAAAGGACTTTCGTTCATAATTAAGAGGTTTTTCTATGTACGCCTGGATTTCTTTGCTATAAGAAACATAGGGAATCGATTTGGTCAATTCACCCTTTTGTCCACCGTAGTATAATCTGAACTCCAGACCATTGGTTCCGCTTTTCAATGTGTCTGGTGTATATGCAAGAATTTGAACGGGATATTCGTCGTCATACACTTTACTTGCACCAAGACACTGATCATCACTATACACGGCAATCTCAGCAACCGATGTGTCGGAGCACACTGTATCGACATCGATTGCCATGTAATCGACGGTTTCGGTATAGGTAAAATAGTCTGTGGCTTCCCGTACAAAAGCGTCTTTTTGCTCCTCAGATTCATTCCATATAAGCTGGCAATCGTCGTACACTTCTACTATATATAACTCACCTGGATTTACTGTTAACCAAAAGACACTTGTAGGATAGACACCCGGTTCAGGACACTCGACAGCCCAGTGTTCAGAATATATCGCACTCCAGTCATTCCCTATCGACTCAAAAGCATCTGCGATAACAGCCGGCTCTTCCAAATAACATCCAATCCAGTTCTCCTGGTTTGCATAGAGTTGTATTGGTGTGCTTTCATCGAGCCATGTGCCGGAGATGCCTTGCACCGGTACACCGTCATGAGGGATCGGGAGATTAAGAACAAATTTATATCCCTGCCTACTATCGAATTCACCATTCGTTAAGTTAGTTTGCCAGTAATCATTAAGATACCATACAACATCAATATTTTGATACTGTACGTAATTAAGAATGTCATCTGTTGAAGGATCATCATCAATAAGCTCCTGTTTCTCAAGCACATCGATTGCATCCATCCATCCCTCTGTTGTGCTGTTCAGCACGGGGAAGGAGATCCAGTCAATTGCATCATACGTGTAATTATCATAATCATCCTGGAAGTAGGCATGTGCGTCAGCAGGGATAGCTCCCATGTCAGGAGGTGTATCGTCATCATCCCATTCCATTTCCGGATCGCCGGTGTCTATGCAGGGGGAGAAGTGAGTGGCGTTCCATTTCAAATGAAAATCTCCATTTGTAGCATCTTCAAACTGTGGATCATCATCAATGTTCCCAGTCCCAATCCATCCTCCTCTTATATCACAATATGAGATAAGAGGAGAGACCTCTGAAAAATCAAATCGAATATTTTCTAATCCGCTTACTCCTGGATCATCCCAGAATATACAATTTGTCGATTGGAAATGTCCTGGGTTAAAAACATCGGAAAACCAAAGTCCATTGGTGTGAGCAGTTCCATAATATGAGTTATTAGAAAAGGTTGTGTTTTCTATAATGACCTCTCCAACTGTATTAATTGATATAGCACCACCTTTTGCAGGAGGGTAAATACTCCCAACAGGTATATTTACTATTCCATTTTCAGAATTGTTATAAAATTGACATTCCTTAATGTAAAGATTTACCGCCTTATTTGTCGTTGAATATGTTGCAATACCCCCTTTACTATTATTGAATATCTTACAATCTTCAATAGATACATTAATATCGTATTGGGGAAATATAAATATACTATTATCTACGGAATATTCCGAAATATCGCATGAAATGATTTTTAAATTTGAATGAAGATATATAAATGCAACTGATGAATTTATAAGTATTGGATTAGAATAATCTTCCTGAGTAGAACAGTGTAATTTTGTAGCGCAGATATTATCTAAAACAACATTTTGTAAATTATTAGCTGCACCAATCAATCTGAACGAATAGTATTCATTATCACCTAATTGTATATTACATATAATCAAGTTATTACAATCCCTAAATTTGATATAACTCACAAAGTTTTCACAATTTCCATATGCCGAATAATTTCCTGTTCTAATGTTAGACACATTTGAGGTAACATTGTTATGGTTTAGGGTTATATTAAATAAAATGTCATTATTGGTGTGGGGAGCTGTTCCGGGCATACAATTGTCATTAAAGTCTATATTCATAATAATCCCATAGGTATTTACATCATTGTTTGAATCGGGATACACACCAATACTTGCTATGGATTGCCAGCCTATATGATCACCATCCTGAAATTGATTAGCATTAAACCAACAATTTTCCATTATTATATAAGTATTGAATATCCAAAAAGTAGAAGGGGTAGGTTGAAATCTGGATAATGTTCCAACAGGTGCAGGTTCACCAGTATCATCTTCCAATATATCAAAATCTTCATACGTCATGATATTATTTCTGAATATGCAATTATTTATATTTAAATTATCATTACCAGATTCGGGGAGATTACCTTCGTAATATAATGCAGAAGAATGTAGAGCAGTATTATTAGCAAAAATACAATGATTAATTGTTAATCCAGAAGGTGAAGTATCATCTCTGCTATAATATATCGCTCCGCCTTTATATAGCGAATTTGCGTTAACAAATGAAAAACCATATAGTACATCTTCGGAAGTTTGATGGGAATTGATAAACTCGAATATTCTTCCATTTCCATCAGCATCAATTATACATTTTTCTTCATCATATAAACCATTTGATACTACATCATCAAAACTAGTTGCAGTTATATCAGATGTAGAGATTAGTCTAATATGGTATTCAGATGCGTCCCATGTTAAATTACTCTCATCATACGTTGTATTAAATATATCATTATAAAACACCAGGATATCCCAATTATCGTTAGCATTGCTAAAATCATTTAATGCATTACTAATTGTTGTATAGTCACCATACCCTCTTGGATCTACAATTTTTGTTGTATTTGCACAAATCGTTGAAGTAATTATTACTATCATTATGGAAGCTGCAATTATTTTTTTCATTTTTCTCCTTATTTTCTGTTAACAAAATATCTCTTTAAAAGAGTAACCCATAATACATATCCCGCAATATCATATTCAATCCAATCTTAGCCGATTCTATACTCATATTCCATGCACCTCACTATTCCCGGGAAACGGAATAGCAAGGTGTGAATTAAGAAATTTATTTTTCCCGAGAAATAGTAATGGTGTATATTTACTCGTTTTTGCGTTAGAATAAAATATTGCCTTGAGGTAACATACCTGATATTCGTTAGTTACAGAATGCCCAATGGGGGGGGGCATGGCCTCCCAATAAATTCTTCCAACTACACATCGTTGCCATCATTTTTTTTTCCTTTGAACTGGATTAATGGGAAGTGTGTAATGGGTGTCAAATTTTATCTTATAATTTGTGAGATTTTCACGCGTTGTTTACAAAAAATAAGAGCTGAAAGTGATTGTTTTCTGGGGTGGAAAGAGACTGTAACGTAATGACATATAGATAATTGAAGCGTTACGGGCTCTTTACACAGAAAACATAAAAAGTGTAAACAACGCTAGGATTTCTTACGTATAATTAAATATACAACACGGTCAATTGGGAGCAATTGTCCCTACTTCTTTCTTCCCTGTCAAGCCGTCTTGTCTGGGCGTATCCGCCAGCTGGCGGAGAAGACTGAAATGAAGGCGGATCGCTTTTGCGCATATGCGCTTTCGCTCTTATACGCTTTTCGAAAAATGACACGCAGACATAACTGAAAAAATATTCAAAACTAAAACAAATATTTATTTGTCAAACCATGCCTTCTTCTTAGCTTATGAGTATGCGAATAATTAGTTATGATAATAATTTGACATAAAATCACAGCATTCAAATATCTGTGGTTCAAAACATAAAAGAATAAGGAGTTTCTACATGATTCGATTAACTCGTTCTCTGATTATTGTCTCGATTATATCAATTTTGGTATTAGCGGGGTGCGAACTTGGAGAAAAGCAAAAAGATAAATCTCAAGTCCTCGCACAATGGGATGGGGGCACGATCACGGAAAAGGTCTTTAACGCACGCCTTGATCAAATACCTCAATTCTATCGTCCCCGCGGCGGTTTCACCGTCGAGCAAAAGCAAAAATATCTCGATGACTATTCAATCGAAGAGATCTTCTATATTGAAGCATTGAGCAAAGGAATGGAAAACACTCAAAGCGCGCTGGAATTCTATCGTCAGAATGCTGAAAGGGTTATCCTTGATAAGTATTACCAGGAGCAGATCAAAGACAAGATCAAACCCACTGATGCAGAGCTTATGGCATACTATGAAGCGCATAAGGATGATTTTTATAAAAAATCACCGACAGCCACACTTCTGTATATAGAAACCAAGACAAAAGAAAATGCAGACGCGGCATACCAGGAATTAGTTTCCGGCAAAGATTTTGTTGAGGTCATGAACGTATATACCACAAATGAAAATCTTAAGAAAAAGGGCGGCTTGATCACCAATATCAGAAAAGGTGGTTATATCCCGAATATCGGCAGATCAGAAGAACTGGATTCCCTCATTTTTGTTGCTGAAGTCAATGACATCATCCCGCCGATTCAGTTTAATGATGCGTATCACATAGTACAAGTTACTGATCTTGATATGAGCACGATCCGACCATATGATGAGGTGGAAAAAGATGTGGGCAGTAGATATGCAAGCGAAAAAGAGCAGGAACTCCGCGCACAGATCCTCGATAAATTATTCCTGAAGTACGCTATCTCAATAGACACGCTTGCGGTCAAAGAAATAAATTTTGAAGAAGCAGACTCTTCCGATACTGCAGGAAGCATAGTGCTCATTGCATCTTCCGTTCCCGAACTTGTGTATACGGCAAAGGATTTTGCCCATGAAGTCAGCATGTTCCCGATGGAAAGAAAACAGCTTCTGCAGGAAGCCAACGGAAAGATTGATTTCGTCAACGAGAAAGCCAATAATAATGTGCTGTATCATGATGCAATAAAGAAGGGATATGAAAATCATCCCGAGATCGCAGATGAGCTTCGCAGAGCAAAGATGATCGGCACTCTTCGCGAGTATTATAAGCAATTTGTTGTTGATGCCGCAGTGGTTCCGGAAGAAGAAATCGTGAAAGCTTATGAAGCTGATAAAGAAAAACGCTATGTGAACAAGCCCCATGTCAAAGTGCAGGAATTTGCATGCGAAAATCAGGTTACTGCTGATTTCGTGCTCTTCAAAGCCAAAGAAGCACAAACCGATGAAGAACTCAACGGGCTGATTAAAGAATACTGTGTGAGAACTAATAATGACGGCATGATCGGACCCATTTATGAGGGCGGCATGATCCCCGGAGTGGGAAAAGACGATACATATCTTGAAAAGGTATTTTCAGTTCCCGAAGGTTCCTTCAGCGACGTGTTTGAAGACGCAAAAGGAAACTGGGTTTTCTTTAAGGTCGTAGAATTTACTCCAAAATCATATCGCAGCATAGATGATGTCCGCGCCGAGCTTGAGACCAATCTTATGAGAAAAGCGCAGCAAGACCTCTTCGAGAAGCTGAAAACTGAGATGCGTCAAAAATATAATCTCGTGGTCTATCCGGAACGTCTTGAAGAAAAACTTCCTGTTGATTCGCTCTTCACTCTTGCTGAAGAATCCATGACACAGAAAAACTATGCCCGTGCAAACTACTACTATGACAAAGTTATCGAAGATTATCAAAACGGACAGGATGATTATAAAGCCAAATTCATGAAGGGTTTCATTTACTCCGAATACCTGAAGAATGACGCAAAAGCGATCGAGATGTTCACAGAAGTACTTACCTATCCAA
>Ga0268278_1000939_pt1 | contig 18162 bp, 18 predicted proteins | sample saktaG_3_FD_190135 | JGI IMG/M metagenome (GOLD analysis project Ga0268278, IMG submission 190135) | Saline water microbial communities from Sakinaw Lake, British Columbia, Canada - sak_2010_1_5_55m | ecosystem: Environmental > Aquatic > Non-marine Saline and Alkaline > Saline ...
TTTAAAAATATACTCCCGGACGTGTAAAGTGCTATTATATAAGGGTTTATAAAAGTAAACTTTTTTCAATAAAAGGCTAAAAAATAACTCTTTTAAACAATTAAAAGTGCTGATTTACCCGTTTTTCTGGTTTTATTTTTACGGCTGCCTTGATTAGATGGTAAAAAAAAATCAAAAACCTTTTTAATGGAGCCTATACGCCTTTATTTGTGATTCGTTATAAAGTATTATAAAATTTTCCAATTTTGGGTTATCCTGTCAGATAATCAAATTTGACTGATTCTATTGGTTAGGATTGACGTTTATTTTTAGGGTTGGGTAGTAGGTTAGATTATACATACACTTTTTTATACTTTTTTGCCTTATCCTCGAACATAATTTATAGCCTCTTTTACTCGCTTATCCTGACAGATAATAAAAGACGCCCTATTTAATCGGTTTTATTTTAGCACAGACTGTTTAAGTAGTTTAAAGAGCTTAATTTATCTTTTAAAGGGTACTTTGCGCCCCTTGCGCCCGTGATCGCCGGCCCTGCGCCCTGCGCCCGGCTCGCCGGCCCTGCGCCCGGCTCGTTGCGCCCCTGCGCCCGGCTCGTTGCGCCCCTGCGCCCGTTGATCGCCGGCCCGGCGCCCCTGCGCCCCTGCGCCCCTGCGCCCGGCGCCCTGCGCCCGACTCCCGGCGCCCTGTTTCCGCGTGTTTCTATAAACCCTTATTGCTTAATTGTTTACAACTATTTATCACCAGACATAATCAGGATTATGCGACGTTGCTTTTGTAAAGTGCTCAACGGTAAGGGTTTACGGGTTTACTTTTAAAGAGGCAGACAGGCTACGTGGGCGCTTTCCGGGTGGTACACTCCCCTATCGTGAATCACGACCTCAAATTTTCCTCCGGGCTAATTTTCCTCCGGGCTGTTTTTCTCCGGGGTACCCCCGTCGCCGATCGGACGTAAGGAAGGTAAGGCTACGCCGTAATTTCCTCCGGGCTATTTTCCTCCGGGCACCTGCCGGTCGTAGGGCGCACAAAATGAAAGGCAGGGCTGGCGTCCCGGTTTCCCCCGGGCTAATTTTATCCTCGACTTTAAAAGCGGAAGCAATAAACTACGGCGAGTAGATTAAACAAGTTATGGAATTACCTACAGTACAACATAAAACGACTCTCGAACGACATCGCGAGGCTATCGCCGATCTCGAACGGGGGGAACTGACGGAATCCTCTATCACTCTGGCCGATGTGATGGAAGGAACGGTACCGTCGTCCCTTAGCGGCTCGACACTGCCTGAGAGTGTTTTCGGAATCCACGAATCAGGGGCGATCCCTATGTCGGCTGCTGCTTTTAGAGACTTCCGCAGAAAAACAAGTCTTAAACTGCTTACAGCGTCGGTAACGCTAGACTCAAGAACTCTATCAGAAACGAAGGGATATCGCATCCGCGCTGCGTACCGCCTGATTTCAGGACTAGCGAGGGTCACGGGGCTCTTGATAGGCAGTGACCGGCTCGGAGCGGCACTCGTCCCGCGTCCGGAGATGGGCAGGTTCGACCCGTTTACGGTGCCTCACATTACTCCGATCAACGGCGCACAGGTGGGTATGAAGCAGGTGCAACGGATTTTACAGGCGATCAACACACTGCCGGACACTACCTCGTACTTTTTAAACGGAGAAGTTGTATCCTGTAGGGGCATGACATACATGCCGCCGCCTGTAGCAGACCGGTATTTCACACAGGCAGGCATCCAAGACCTCGAAACCATAGAGGACATGCGCGAAAGGGGCATAAATCCACCGGGATACGCTCCGGAGGACGACGAAAGGCTCTGTTTATGGCTCGACGCGATGGAATACCTCTCTTATTACCTCGGAGTGAACCGGGGCACGCTCGCAGAGCCGCAAAGCGGCATTTACGGGGTTTTAGGGCTATTTTCGGCTAAAACGGCTAGAATGTGCTGGCCGTTGCGCGACGACCTCCTAAATTACGAAACAGAGTTACTTTTTCACGTCGGGGACATTGTTTCACGCCGGGAACTCGGCAGATCGACTTCGATGGTGGACTCTTCGCCGGAAAAACTCGTTGCCGAGCAATTCGGGTACACGCGCTCGGAAGCAATACTGCTGTGCAACGCTGCCGGGGTGTTCATGTCACAGGTTTATAACGAAGGCCCGATAACACTCAAGGCGTTGGAAATAGCGCGGCTCGACGTAATAGCCGACCGGTGCATCGACTCCGCCGACCCTCGGGCGGAATTCGCTGTGATGAAACATAAACATCAAATGATGGGCTTGACAAGAAATGAAGAAAGTGAAACTCTTCAGGCATTCAGAGACATGGCGGAAGAAACCCTCGGAAAACGGGAAGAAAACGCCGGACTCTTAGAAGAGTAGTCCAGTATAACTTAACAGGAGGACACAAAATGTCACAAGCAGCATCCATCGCCCTGCGCAAACGCCTCGTTCTCGACGGACGAGAATCCCGCGAACAAATCATCGTTACCGCCAGCGACGCAATCAAATATGTCGCCAGCTCTTTTCCCGGCGCAGACCCGACCGAAGCGGTTTGGCTTTGCCAGCGCATCGAATCGACAGGCACCGACTTCCCGTACACACAGGTCGTGCAGACCTACCCAATCGGAGATAACGCAGAACTCGCTGTCCCCGGAACAGACGGCGCGGGACTCGCATCACTCTTCGGCGACGTATAAAGGAGACTTATGAAAAAACTAATCGCTTTCATTCTTTTATCGGCGGCTTTTTCTACACAGGCCATTTCCCCCGGCGAGATCGCGGCAGCAGGGCTTTTGCAAGGATCTCCGGCACTAAAGACAGGCGACATCCCTGTAGTGATACGCCCCGGCTACTTGGGATCAGGAGGCAGTATTACGAACATGGCAACCTCCGCCGACCTCTCCGCCATCGACACGGCCAAGCTCGGCACGAACGCAGTTGTCCAGACCACCGGAACGAACACGACCGAGGTAATGAGTCAGGCGGCAACCTCCGCCCAGCTCACCGCCCTCGACGCGGCCTACAAAGCGGCAGACTCGAACCTGCAAAGCCAAGTTGATGGAATCAGCGTAACCAGCGGACGTCAAATCCTCGTTACAGCAACCACCAACGCAACGGACAACGGCACGGCTCTACTTGCCGCCTATGCAAGCGCACAGGCGATGTCTCCGGTGTCCACCAACGAAGTAACGATTGTTCTCCCGCCAGAAACCTATGACCTCGGAGCTTCTACTCTGAACATGACCAGCGAGTACATCAACATCATCGGGCAGATTCCCGTTACTGTTTGTGAAGAAGGTGTTGTTGTAGTTGGCGGACTTAAAGGACAGGGAGCCGTGCTTACCGGAGAAGTTCCAAAAACCATCATCGTATCCAGTGGCACAGCAATCAACTCAACTATTCAAAACGGCATGGTTGCTTTTGTGAAGATTAACGGCGATGTGTTTACAGCCGGAGATAAAGCACAGGTCTGGCAGGATGTTTGGTTTGCTGGAAACGTGGATAATAGCAGTTCGTCGTCAAACACATTCATTCGGGTTAATGCCCCACTAGGTATTTGCGGCGATCCTGATTATACTTACACCGGTCAAAACTCATTTTACGGCACTATTCAGAACTCCACGGTCTCTGGGACTGGCTGTCTAGGTGGCAATTTCGGCACGATGTCAGGAACGATACAGAATTCCACGGTCTCTGGGGAGTCCTGTCTAGGTGGTGGTTACGGCACGATGGCGCTCTGCGGAACGATACAGAACTCCATTGTCTCTGGTGACTTCTGTCTAGGTGGCTCCGGCACGATGGCAGGAACGGTACAGAACTCCACTGTCTCTGGGGAGGCCTGTCTAGGTGGCTCCGGCACGATGGCAGGAACGGTACAGAACTCCATTGTCTCTGGTGACTTCTGTCTAGGTGGCTCCGGCACGATGGCAGGAACGGTACAGAACTCCACTGTCTCTGGGACTTACTGTCTAGGTGGTGGCGGCGGCACGATGTCAGGAACGGTACAGAACTCCACGGTCTCTGGGGATTACTGTCTAGGTGGTGACTACGGCACGATGTCAGGAACTATTTTCCGCACAGATGTATTCGGCCCAAGTCAGATGTCTGGTGCAAGCTATACCACAAACTCAATCATTTCGTTCTCAACAGGCATTGACCCCGCTGTCACCAACAGCGTTGCCAAAGTATTCAACAGTGCCGACTCAAGTTACAACCTGATTCCAAACCAATAAGGAGATTCCCATGAAGAAAATTATCATCGCAATCATCGCAATCGCATCTATCGGATTCGCCGCAGACTACAGTGTAAACGTCAGCATTCCGGTCAACACCTCAACGGTGGTCGATAAAACCGCAACCACGGCACAGGTTGAAAGCCTGTCTGTAATGACGCGTGGAGCAAGTCCGGTATTCATGATTCGTGTCGTTCTTAAAGACGCAGACGGAGTTGAACTTGACCGCAAGACGGTGCGTATGACCATTGAGCAGGCTCGCCTGCTGATGCCGGAAATTGATGCAGTCATGGCACAGGCGCAGTCGGCAATTCAGGCCAACATTGGAACGTTATTGGGGCAATAATATGACCCGCCTACTGAACAGAATCCTAATCATCGAAGCCTTTGTGCTGGTGTGCCTGCTGTTCGGGGGATGCGTCTCCGGCAACAAGGTTGAGGTGGAGGCCAGCTTGATTAAGAAAACTTCGACCGCTTCGGAGGTCGATCAATATGTAACCACAGCCGGAAGAGTCTTCCGATTCATCGGGTTAAACCCCGACGCGAAAAAGGAGAAATAACATGGACTGGGTATTGGTTGGAAGCATCAGCGCATCGGTGACGGTTGTTATGGCAGTCCATGCGGCGATCATTAGCCTGATAGTCGATAGAGCAATCCTGAAAGCGATGGCCTCGCTGAACAAGGATTTCGTGACACGGTTTGAGTTTGATGCCCACGTCAAGAGTTGCCCGCACACTAGGAGCATAGACTAATGATGATCCTCGGTCTAGCGTCTTTGCTCGCTGTAACGCTCTGCATCGCGGTCTGGCGGCTTGCTAAGGCTGGCGGCAGGGTCGATGTAGGCTTTAAGGTGATTGTGCATTGGGGGCAGAAATGAAACAGATTCCGGAAGAAATCATGCAGATGGTTGACCTTGCCAGAACAGGCGATGCGCTGATGGTTCGCTCGACCACCTTCTTCGGACTGGCGATTCGCTGTATGTTGAGCCGTGGACCTCACCGCTGTATCAGCAACCACAACCAACCCGTTTGGCGCGTCACAAATCACTACCAGCCGAAAACCCTCAAAATCGAGCCGCCTGCGGCAAGCATCGTTTGTCTGACTCAATACCTGATCGACCTGTACGAAGCCGGAGGACGGGCTATCCTTGTCCGTCCAGATGCCTGCATTCACGAAAGCCCGCTTCTTGACCTCGCCCGGCGCGAAATGATCGACGAATGGGTGATGATGAAGGGCAAGAAGTACGACAAGCACTCTATCCGGATGATCCTTCGGCTTTATCTGCGGAAGTGGAAGCGTCCAGACAACAACGACAAGACGAAGATTTACTGCACCGAGGGAACGCTTGCCCCGATGACCGGAAACACGGTTATTCCGTGGCTTCCAGATATTTTGAAGAACGAGCAGTATCCGGCCCCGATTCACTTCGAGCATTTGCTCCGGCAGGATCGGGCAATCTTTGTGGCAGGAAACGATTGGATGCTACAGAAGATTCTACGATCATAGGAACACAACAAGGAGATAAAACGATGGTACAAAAAGAGGCACAAGACGCAGTTAAAAAATACGGAAGTCAGCGAGCCGCTGCGCGCTGTTTTTCAGACGGGAACTTTTCAAAAACAAACTCCGTTCATGGCGCGTCAGGGACTAGCGGCGCATGTAGGAGGATGGATTATCGACGTAACGGTCGGTGAAAATTACAACACCATCAAGGGCGAATTCGTAGCGTTTTATTAAAGGCGCAGGGGTTATGTTTTTATGGATTTATTTCAAAAAAGAGTTCGTAAAACACACCCTTTTCAGCTCTTTTTGAAAGAGATTAGTGGGGACATCTACGCCTATTGTCATTATCTAAAGTTCAAACCTACTTGGCAGCAGAAACAATTACTTGACGCGATGCAGGAGCGGCGCACAAACATCGCTGTGCGAAGTGGCCAGGGCCCGGGAAAAACTAAGACCGACGTAGTGGCTGTGACGTGGTGGAACCTCGTAAACCCCTATTCACTCGCCGTTGTCACTGCGCCGACAATGCGCCAGTGTAAAAATGTATGGCTATCTGAAGCTCAGTCCACGATATACAACGGAGACCCTCGCCTCCGTTCCATTTTCTCCTTCACAGGTACCGGATACGGCATACTAGGCGCGTCCAAAGACACATGGGGCTGTTACCTTGCAACTGCTAACCGCCCGGAAGCCTTTCAGGGTATCCACCGCGAAAAACTTTTGATGCTCTGTGAAGAATCCTCGGGAATCGCCCGTCCGATCATCGACACGATTAAAGGCACGCTATCTAACCAGAAGGGGACGTACTGTTGGCTCCAGATAGGAAATCCAAACACACGCGACTGCGCCTTCTTTGATTGCTTCCACTCTTTGGCCGACGCGCCTTGGTACTGCCTCCATTGGAACGGCGAAGAGACGCCAGAGAGCGCATGGTTCAGTAAACGCCGTAACGAAGAACTTGCCGACGAGTTTGGGAAGGACAGCGACGTGTACCGCGTCCGGGTACTTGGCGAATTCCCGGCGACCGATGCTTCTTGTTTGATTAACGAAGGCGATCTCGCTAAAGCATATACTCCAGAGGCACGCGCCCGCGCCATGTCTATCAAAGACAACAAGAAACAGTTCGGCATCGACCTTGCTAGATTCGGCGGCGACGAGAACGTGATCGTAGCGCGGCAAGGGCGCATGATGCTGACAATGGAGTGCTACTCGCATACCGACCCGAATCAAGCGATCGACCGCGCAGTGATGCTTCAGGACATGTACACTTGGCCGACGAAAGACACGATGTATGTTGTCGATACGTCCGGCATGGGCGAAGCAGCCGTTGGAAATCTTGGAGGACAGAGGCGCATGGGGCGCAGGGTGCATGAATTCTACTCACAGAACTGCGCGAATGATGCACAGAAATATGCAAATAAAATTACCGAGGCTTGGTGTCTCTTCGCCAAGAAGGTTCGCGCCGGTGAGATTTACTTGGGAGATAAACGAGACCGTAAGCTAACGCTACAACTCACGACGCGCAGGTACTCAGTAGATAAAGACGGGAAAATAAAAATAGAATCAAAGGACGAATATAAAAAGCGCAACGCAGATGTGAACGATGGAGACCTCGGCAAGAGCCCCGATCGCGCGGACGCTGTGGTGATGGCATTCTACGACCATGCCCATGAAAGTCAGAGGCTAGCTACTGCTTGACAAGTAAATTAAAAAATGGGATTGTTCCCGTAATTGGAGACAGATATGGCTAAAAAGAAAAGCGAACTTAAAATCATGGCTGAGGGAAAGACCGGGCGACTGTCTATTACCGGCCCGATCGGTTGGAGCTGGTTTGGCGATGATTGGTCTTATAATGGATTTCGCGCCAAACTCGCAGAACTAGGCAAGCTAGATGTTCTCGAAGTGGAAATCAGCTCGCAGGGCGGCTCTGTCGTAGACGGCATTGCTATTTTCAACGCGCTTGTCGAACAAGACATGCCAGTACACACCTACGTGAATGCACTCGCTGCTTCCATCGCTTCCGTTATTTTGATGGCGGGAGACAAAATCTTCATCCCGTCGAACTCGATGGTGCTCCTTCATAAACCGCTGGCAGGAGGCGGAGGCAACGCCGACGACATGCGGAAGAACGCCGACATGCTAGACAAATGGGAATTAGCGATGGTATCTGCATACAAACGGCACTTTAAAGGCACCTCCGAAGAACTCCACGCACTTATGGCGTCTGATTCTTGGCTTACCGCGCAGGAAATGGCGGCTAAATTTGACAATGTAACTGTGATGGAACAGGCCGTGTCGCTCGCCGCCGATCTCGACTTGAGTGATTATGCAAATCTTCCGAAAGAAGTGCTTGCTTTAGTAGCACAAACAGACGAAGATACGGACTCTGATATAGAAGCCTTTATGAAAGACGAAACGTGCAAAGGATTTTTTAAAGGCATCATGGCGCACTTGAGACGCCAGAAACCAAATAAACAGGAGACTGATATGTCATTGAAACCTGAAGAGAAAGCCGAACTGGTAGCGGAAATCACAGCCGCCGTTACTGCGGCACTGAAGCCCGTTGAACCCGTCGCCGTTGTTGCGCCGGTCGTTGCTCCCGTCGCTGTTGTAGAAACTCCGGTGGCCGAAATCGTTTTTGAAGGCGACATGGATAAGCCTGAAGATGTACAGGCACACGCCGCCAAGTTGCAGAAAGCGCAAATCAAGGCCGCTGTGGACTGGAAAGACCCAGCTTCCGTTATGGCTTATCATAAAACGCTGGTAGCGGCTCCCGCCGAAGCCGCGCCCGGCCCGAATACCGCCCCCGCCGCCGTCCCGCCCGTTGTAGCGATCGCCCCGGCACTGACGCCGGAAGCTATCAAAGCAGAAGTCGATGCGCTGAATGCGCTTCGTGGAATCACTGTTAAATAATCAGGAGGTCAACACATGGCTAATACCAAAACAAGTCTCGCCGATCAAGGCGCAGCCGACTCTTTCGGAATTTTCCCGAAAGTCGTTATCGAAGACCAGATCGTTGCCGTGTTTGGCACCGACGCTACCAGCCCCGAACTTGCCCCCGGCTACCCGGTAGGCTATAATGCTACCACGTGCAAGTATGCTCCGTGGATGGCTAAAGACCCGACCGTTTTGACCGTCTCTCTGGTTAGCGCGGCTTCCGGCAACTTCACCGTTACGGCCAATGGCGTAACGACCGCAAATATCGCCTACAACGCCACTGCCGCGCAGGTCGTCGAAGCGATTCGCTTGATCGGACACGAAGTTACCGACGTGCTGGCGGACTCTGTGCATACGATCACCTTCGGCTCCGAAGCTGATGTCACTGTTCTTCCGACCGTTTCCGGTACTGTTTCCGGTATCACCGGAGGCACCCCGACGGCAGTAGCTGTCGCAGGTACCTCGACCTATGGAACGCATAAGGTTCAGGGTTTCGTATATCCGAACTACATCACGCTCGACGACACTAACACCACGCAGGGCGTTGTGATGGTCGAAGGTGAAATCGACATCAGCGTACCGGCAGCTCTCGTCGCTTCCGGCGATGTATCCGCTCTGACAGCCGCCTGCAAAGCGCAGACGCTGGGCAATGGAATTAAAGTCACTGGCATCGTCAACATTAACAAAGAGGTTTAATTATGGCTGAAACAAAAGTAGCCCCCATCCCTGCGCTTGAAATGCGCGTTCTGACCGAAGTGGTCAACAAACGCAACAAGCCCTACACCACGCTGTCGCAGATGCTGTTCCCCGAAAGCACCCGCTCCACGCTGGCTACCGGTTCTGTGCAGATCGACGAACTCACCGGCGACGCGCTCATGGCTCCGTTTGTCAAAGTAGGCGGCAAAGCCGTCGCACTCGGACAGAAAAACGGAAAGAGCTACCAGCTCACCACGCCGTTTATCAGCATCTTCCGCCCGATCACAGCGAGCGACGAACTGCTGAAACGCATGGCCGGACAACCGGTATTCGTTCAAAACGGCGTCGATGTGATGGGCAATGCCCTTCGCCAGCAGACCGCCGAAGACAGCGACTATCTGAATGAAGCCTGCGACCTCCGCGAAGAATGGTTCGTCGCCAAACTGCTCACCGGTACCGTCTCGTACGATGTCGATGGACAGGACAGCTTCGAAATTCTGACAGGCAAACCGGCAGGCAACGACTACTCGGTAAGCCCTCTGTGGACTGCCGCTGACTGTACTCCTGTTGCCGACTTGGTTGCGGCACAGACCATCGTTCAGGCATACCGCGCTCCTGCGTTTACGCACGGCATCTGTTCTTCGACAGCCGCCGACGCTATCCGCACCCTGCTCGAAACCGACAAGATCAAGGTCATCAAGTCTGACTCCGGCATTGTGTCCGGCAACGCTCAGATGCGGGCAGCCTTCGAAGAAAACGGTATGCGCTACATTGGTACGCTGACCGCCAGCAACATCGAGCTGTGGGAATACGCAGCTACCTACGTGGACGTGGATAACAACAATGCTGTTACTCCGTACATCCGCGCCGGGTACATCGAGCTGGTCTCGCTGTCGAGCCGCGCAATGGGCACTCACATGTGCAAATACGGCGCGATCGCGGACATTAAGGCGATTCAGGAAGGTCTGCACATGACCAAACGCCTGTCGTTCGCCACGTACGACGACGACGCCGGTTCGCTGAAGCAGTACCTCAAGACGCGTCCGTTCTTCTGGTTTAAACGCCCGGAATGGTACGTGTCGATCAAGGTTACGGCCTAATCGAAACTGAAAGCACCCGAAAAGGGGGAGGGTCTCCCTCCCTCTTTTTTATTTTCTGTACACCAAAAAAGGAGAAAGAACATGGCAAAGTATATCAGTAAAATCAACATCCGTCCGTGCATCAAACGTAAACCGCTCTTCATAGAAGCCGGAACAGAGTTCGAGGGCAGTATGCTCGATAAGGACTCGCTCCAACAGATGATCGACGCCGGTACTGTGCTTCCGGTAGAAGAGAAAGAAGCCCCCGCCGCGCCGCCAGTATCGCCCAGAGGGAATAAAGCCCCCGCCGCGTCGCCAGTATCGCCCAGAGGGAATAAAGCCACCGCCGTGCCTCCCGCTGTACCTCCCGCCGACACCACGCCGCCTCCGGCCGCTCCGGTAGGAATCTGGAAATACAAACGCGCTGGTATTGAAAAACTGAACGTCGATGTACTGAACGCTTTGGCTAAAGAAACAGCGGACAACGCCGGTATTCCTTTTGCGCCGATTAACGATAAGGAAGAGCTTCTCGCTCTGCTCTGTTCCGAGAACGGCGAACAGGAAACTAAAGGCTAAAAATGGCCGTAACACCCCTATTCAACGCATCTAAGGACGAACTACTAAAGCGCGTCCGCATGGATACCGCCAGTGCTTCCGTTCAAGTCGCCATTGACGGCATTATCCAAGAAGTGCGTTTGGGGTTCTTTTCAAAATTGACAAAAGAACGGGCTACCCAGATAGCTGCCTACGAATTGGTTGACAACCCTACTGACGACGATCAGATAATTCGCGTCGAGGCAGCCGTCGCAGAGGCGAACTGGGTAGCCTATTTAATCGCTGGTCGGTTCCCCATGTATATGCTGGACGGTACTGTAGTTGCCCGCCAGAACTGGAACGACGAGCCTCTTACGAGAGATAGCGCGGCTATTGCAACATATCGCCGCGAACTCAAGGCGCAGGTCGATAGCGCGATTGCAAGCATGACAGATCCTGTGGTCGAGAACGGAGGCGGTGTCAAGTGTTCGCTGAACGGATCGCCGGAGCCCTATTTAAACAGCGAGAATTTTCCCGGACTATCTAACGGATACGGCTCGGCCATTACTGGGAGGATTTAATGAAAGACCTCCGCGTAGAAGTCCAGAAACAGATATTGTCAATCGTAGCAGCAGGGACTTACTATCCTGTTACCTATATGCCTACGACTGTTTCAGGGATTACTGTTTCTATTCCTACGATCGGCGAGACAGCAGTAAAGCCAGCATCTTTACAGTGCAACGAGATGACTTCCGGACTGTCCGATGGGGCAAAATTTAACCCGAGAGACAAAGGATTTGTTTTCCGCAACTGGCGATTTACAGCTTTCGTTGAATTTACTTCCGAAGTCAGCCTCGCTTTTTTCTTTACCGAAGAGGCGAAAAATCTTACATTTGAAGTTGATGGATATTTTGTGTCGGTGACGATGGCCGATTTGACTGTGGAACACCCCGCACAACAGGGGAGTGCCAATGGAACAAAAGCTACCGTGGGCTTCACGGTAAACACGAGGAGATAAAAATATGGCAGGAATTAACACTACAGGCGTCCCGTCCGTCAATGAGTATTTGATTGGGCGAGGCAGTATGCAATGGGCGGAGATGGACTCTACCGGTCTCCCGGTCGGCTATCGCGATATCGGGAACGTGTCGGAACTGACGATCACGTCTTCGGTCGAAACCTACGAGCACTTCAGCTCGCGAGCCGGTTTGAAAGTTCGTGACCTTCGTACGATTCTTCAGCAGGACTTGACGTTGAAGTTCTCGGTCGAGAACATCAACTTCCAGAACCTCGCGGCATTCTCCAGCGGCACCGCGTCGGTCTACACCAATCCGGCAATCGCAGGATTTGCTGATAAGGTAATCGTCAAAGCAGGCGACCTCGAAGTGAACAGCTACTACATGATCCACAGCGCAGGTGCTCCTGTTTTCGGAATTACCAGCACCAACGCTATCGCTGTTAAGACAACGAACGCCACCCCGGCAACGCTTGTCAAAGACACCGACTATACCGTTGACGCGGTTTCCGGCATGATCTTTGTTAAGAGCACGGCTACTACGCTGGCTTCTGTTGCTGCTGGCGAGGGGTTGGCTGTTACGCTGACCGCTGATGCGACTGCTACGACCGTCGATAAGATCGCTGCGCTGACCGAAACGGACATCACGGTTGCTGTGCGCTTTATCGGCGTCAATGCCGAAACAGGCAAGAAGGTCATTTATGACTTCCACAAGGTCACGCTGACCCCTGACGGCGACTTCAGCCTGATCTCCGACGAAGCGGCCAAACTGCCGTTCACCGGTGCTGCCGAAGCGAGCGACGCATACGCCAACACTGCTGATTACTACTACCCTGTAACACAGGCGTAAGAGTCGTTGACAGCCAACGAGAAACCCGATACTGTAACTGGTATCGGGTTTTTTATGTAAACAACAAAAGGGAGGAAAGGAAATGTCGAAAATACAGAAAATAGACGAGGGGGCGGCTCTGTGGGCTGCGCTGGGTTTTATTTTAAAATACCCCAGATGTTCCATTATTGTCTATGAGGCAAAGGGTATGGGGGATTTTTCGTACACCCTTTCTTGTTTTTTAGCAGAAGCAGGTGTGTTTGAAACTCATGTAGAATCTTGGCAATTTCCAGATCGTATTAATTTACGCAAAGCCCGTTCTTTGCTTTCAGAAAAACAAAAAGGATTTGGCACTCTAATTTTGATTACAGATTTGAGAGCTGGATACTGTGAAGACCGATTGAGTAAACTGCAAGAATCGCTTAAAGGCGAATTTACTCAAATCTGGCGGGTGTGTAACTAAACAAAAGGAGAAACAGGGATGAAAGATTACTGCGAAAGCAAAACCGTGACTAAAAAAGTAAATGGCGAAGATGTTATTTTTTATGCGCTGCCGATGGGCGTTTTATTCAAGTGCCGGTCATTGAGCGATTCCGTGTCTAAAATGCTCGCGTCGTTCTTTGCAGACACCAGTAAAGACGTGAGGCACGAAGAGCTGGTCGCGCCGTCGAAGGTGGAGGGCACGGAACAGATTTTTGAAACCCGACAGACGATCAATCAGGCCGTGGAGCCTCAGATCGCCTCCTTGCGCCTGAAGCATAAAGAGGACGGAATTAAGGCACTCGCAGACGCCTTGCTGGGCGACAATACGCAGATTATCCTGTGTGAGATGATCGTCCGTTCTGCGCGTAAGGAGTTTGCGCCGGAAGACGCCAAGGAATTACTGAATAGAGTAGACCCTGAGACATTCAGAGACCTCATTCTAGGGGTGCTGGAAGCCAACAAGGGAGTGTTCCAAGGCATGGGGGAGTTCTTATCCCGCCTGACCAAGAAAGACGTTCTGGCGGGCGTAAAGGAAAAATTCAGCATTCTCCAGTCGGAGACACAGGCGAATTAGACAGCCTCGTCTGGAACCGGCTTTACGATGCCGCTGTATTTTGTGTCTCGAAGGGGTTCGCGTCCGGGTACGTTTACGACCTAACGGTGCCTGAGTTTCGAGACCTGTACCACTCGTTAATGCGAATCGAAGCACGGAGCAAGGTAGAGCTTGCTGTTCTTATGCAGAACGCGTATCATGCTGAACCTAAAGGAATGAAGAAGTTCCTTGACTCACTCAGCGTCTGGTTGCCGAAGGCAGAACGGGGAGTAGGCCGTAAGAGTGCCTCTGATTTTGAGCGAGACTTAAAGCGAGCATAATAGGCGGAGGACGGCACAATGGCAGAGAACGCGGGCGGGCTAAATTATCAACTGAACGTAGGGGGCGACTTCGAAGCGAAGCTCGCCTCTTTCCGCTCGCAGATCGCCGCGCTGGAATCATCTGCATCTAAACTTAAAGGTACCTCCGCTGGATCGGCAGGGGCCACAGGCAACCAGCAACAGACAATTACCAAACTGACCGAACTTGAAAAAGCACAGCAAAAGGAAGCACTGGCACTCCTAAAGAAGAAAAACACACAACTCGCTGAAGCAGTTAAACGCGTTAAAAAACTGACGCAAGAGGCCCAAAAAGAAGCGGCTGCGCGGAACAAGAGTATAACCCAAGGGGCAGACAAGGCGGCTTTAAAGGCGTCTCAGCAACTTAAACAGGACATGCAGGCTAAGGCGAAGCAGGCGCAACGATACGCAGATATTCAGGCCAAGGACGCTGCTACTCGTAACAAGATCATTACACAGGGGAACGACAGTGAGGCTCGTTATCAATCGAACCTGATTAAACAGCAGATGCTGTCCGGGGCTGTGGAGGCTAAAAAAGCCAAAAAAGCCAGCGAATACAACAACATCGCTCTACAGGCCAAGAACCAGAACGCTTCGGCGGCTCGTAACCTCCAGATTTTAAACGAGCGCGCCAACATACTGTCTAAACAGCAGGGCATTTCATGGGCGGCAGCCGCCCGGCAGGTTGGCATCACTTCAGAACAGGCTAAGGGGCTCGGCAAGCACCTTGTAGATGCCGAATCTGTCGCACGTCAGTTCCTGTTCACTTTCCGGAGACTTGTCGGGATTTTGGCGATCTTTACAGCCGCCCGTCTCTTCGCGCAGGCGATCGGTCGGGGAGTTCAGGAAATGATTCGGATGAACTCCGAAGTTGAAACGACGAAGAATTCCATTGCTACTTTGATTTCGTCTGTTGGGCGTATTTATAACGAACAGGGGCGGCTGCTTACAGGGCAGGAAGCATTTACAGCATCTCTTCAAGAATCAGACACCGTCGTGCGTCAGCTTCAAAAAGACGCCATAGGATCGGTAGCCACCTTTGAATCTTTGACCAAAGCGTTTCAGGTTGCTATCGGCCCCGGACTTGCCGCCGGGCTGGATGTGAAGCAAGTAACGACGGTAACAAAACGACTCGTAGAAGGTGCCGTAGCTATGAAGGTACCTCTCGATCAGATGTCAGAGGAAATTCGCTCGATTTTACAAGGTACTGCGACCTCCAAGAACACCCGACTCGTTTCTTTGTTTGGCGGCAGTGCTTCCGAAGTGAACCAGCAGATTAAAAAGGCTAAAGAGGCAGGTAATTTGTATGGCTATCTAATGGACAAACTTAAAGGCGTTGAAAAAGGAGCAGCAGCAGCCGCTCTGACTATGACTGTATTAAAATCTGACCTGCAAGACACTACCTCGCTATTAGCAAAAGAAGGCGGCACCGAATACTTTAACGCGCTTAAAGAAGCGATATTAGGACTACGGAATGCTTTGGCTAGTCCAAGTGGCGATACTGGTTTCGTGTTTAATGCAGACGCGCTGGCGATTGTTAAAGAGGTATCTGGAATACTGGCGAATATGATTCGTACTTTTAGGGAGCTGACCAGCACCTCGCAAGACCTTAATTTACTTCGCAATTTACTGGCTACGATAGCAGACATTATGAGCGCGTTGCTTCCTATTACTGTAGCTATTTTTCAAGGCATACTCACGGGGATCAATGCGGTGCTTGCCCCCCTACGGGTGGTAGCTGAAATATGGCGGCGATTCTTAGGCGAAAACGCAGGAACGCTCAATAAAAACATAGCCCGTATAGTGGGATTACTTGTGTCCGGAATAGTACCAATTCTTTTATGGAAAAAGACACTAGAAGCCATTGCGTTTTTATCTGGTGCTAAAGGACTTTTGGGTATTTTTAGAAAAGTCGGACTCGCGCTTGTAGGCAATGCGCTGGCAGCACAGGGCGTCAATGCAACGATGGCTATTACTGTTGTACAAACACAAGGATGGGCGGCGGCGTTGGGACTGGTTAAAACAGAGCTTCTGTTTGCATTCGGGTGGGTCGGAATTATTTTGGGGGTGTTGTCGGCTATCTTGGTTTACACCGGGGCTTGGGGACGTATCCAAGATAAAATTGTTTCTGCATTTCGGGGAACGAACAAAGAAGCCAAAGATTTCCAAGGGTACACTAAGGGAGCTTCCGATAATCTCGAAAAACTCAGACCAGAGTTGGCGGGGATGGCTGACCGTATTAAAAAATTGAATGAAGAAACGGCCAGCCTACTTCTACTTAATGGTGTCGAGGATACAGCCAAAAAGATTCTTGAGCTGTACATCCAGCGAGATCAGATTTTAAAAGATACTACGAAAATCGAAGAAGACGGGCTGTCGGCTACTCGATCAAAGCTCGCCGCGCTAGAGGCAGAAAAACAGGCGCGGAAGAGTATCGAAGACGAGGCGGCACGCGCAACATTCAATCAGGCCTTAAACACTAAAACACAACAGAAAGCCACGAAGAGCTGGCTAACGTCCTTGGTAGATGCAGTTCCTCTTTTACGCAGACTCGCGCCCTCTCTAGCTACTCCGGCGTCAGCAAGTAATCAAACATTCACACAAGACCGAAGCGAAGAGATCAGACGTAACAGAGATAATCAGATATCACTTGCCAAACAGCAAATCAGTAATTACGAACAAGAAATTTTGACAAAGCGCAATCAATTAAACGAAGAATACAGCGCGTCGGTTAGAAAAGTATTAGCCGAGAACGAAGCACTAAAGGCCAGTCGAAAACTGACCATAGATCGCGTACAGGCAGAGGGCGACGTAGCAGCCGCCAGAGCCAAGGCATTTAGTAGTTCAGTGGCCGATGCCCTTTCAGCTAAGACTCGTGTTCTTGTACTACAGGAACAGGCCAAGGCACTCGACGATCAGTACGAGAAAACCGTTAAATTATTTAAAGAACAAGAGCTGTTAGCCCAAGGAATTGTCGATATGTACAGCGACTCTGCTAAAGAGGCAGAGATGCTCCAGAAAATTATCGACGACAACGCGACGCCTAAAAACGATAGAGAAAATGCAAGTCGTCGGCTTGATGGGGTGAAAACAGAAATACAAGCGCGGAAAGATGCACAGGCACAGTTAGATGCTATGGCTGACCAGCGGGCGCAGGCTGAGTATAAGCTAGCCACAGATAAACAAGCTCTCTTGGCTGAAAGTATTAACGCACAGCAAGAAGCAGATCGAGCCACTCTCAAAGCCTCCAAGAGCTTCGTGGACGGCATCGAATTAGGTCTCCGCGATTTTGTCCAGAGTACCCCTCAGATCGGTGAGGCTATCGGGGCTTCTATCAAATCAGCACTCGACGGTGTGGCCGGTGCGTTCGGCTCGGCTTTCAAAGAATACATCCGCACCGGAGAAAATGTCTCGGTACTGTTCTACACTGCCCTTGGCGACGTGTTCCTAAACATCGCTGAAGAATTTGCTACGACCGTCGCGAAGAGAATGATGTCGGCTATCGCCGAGAACGTCCTTGGACTGTCGTTTAATGTCGCGTCCGATGCTCCGTTAATTGCAGCGCAGACAGCTAATACCGCGTCTCTGAACGCCCTTACGGTAGCGTTGGGAGGCAATACAGCAATCACGGCGACAGACACCGCCGCCACTACTGTAGATGCGGCAGCTACAACGGCGAATACAGGGAGTATGTGGGCACACGCGGGCACGATGCTGGCACACGCAGGCACGATGGTAGCGCACGGACTGGCTGTGACTTTTAACACGGTAGCTACGTTGGCAAACACGGCGATGCTGGTTGTCAAAGCAGCTATCGAAGCCGCTGCCGCTGCCCTTGGATCGCTAGGCAGTGTTCTGGTCGTCGCGGCAGTAACGGTTCAAACCGTTATCCTCGGGGGCATACTGCTCGGGATAGCGGGGCTATTGGCTACTGCGAATATACTTTTGCTGGGAATTCT